>ORJL011930883.1_pt1 | contig 32271 bp, 1 predicted proteins | sample 1779941 | NCBI WGS metagenome assembly ORJL01 (sample SAMEA104232317, study PRJEB22302) | groundwater metagenome | biome: forest; feature: aquifer; material: groundwater | place: USA | collected 2011-08-07 | depth 5.8 m | reverse complement strand
GACCCGCGCGGCCCCCGGGACCCGGGCGGCCCCCGGCGCGGCGGCCGCCCCGGAGCGCGGGGTGGGAAAAAAAAAAAAAAAAGCCACAACAGGCCCAGCACATGCGTGATGAACTGGTCCAGTGCCTGGATCCTTTAACGTGCCCGCACGGGCGTCCGACGGTGGTAGAATTTTCCGAAGACTGGCTGGACAAGCAATTCTTGCGGACATGACAGGCCCCGGATACCCGGAAATTTCAGTTTAACGCACTAATTTCTTCCACATCCCGCGCTTTAAGATCCGGCTTCGCGGCGTCATCGGCATTCTGCTCTGTATCCGCCAACCCCAGCAATAGCGGCAAATTCGTCGCCGGCGTGATATTGATAATGACCGGGATAAATCCTTCAATATGCATCTGCTGGATCGGTTGCTGCGGCAACGGGAGCGGCACAAAGTTCGCGTCGCGCTTGATCTGAAGGTCCAACAGCGCCGGGTTCAGGTCGATACCGCCGGGCGCCGCCTGTTTACCCTCGGCCGCGGGGCTCGAGGAAGCACCATTCCCATTGACCGCTTGCGTAATGGCCCGTGGAAGCGCGTCTTCCATATATCCTCTTTCATACGGGACGATTTTGATCCCTGGCGGCAACTGCCCGTTCAGGCTCCGCACATCAGAAGCAGACATGACAACAGGCGGCAACACTCTGCCATCGCGCGCGATCTCTTTGACGCTGTCCAGGTCGCTTACCACCACATTGATCTCCTCTTTGCTCAATATCCGGGACGCTTCTTCCGCGTTCTTGACTTCAAAGATATTGTAACCCTTGCTCCGCCCCCGCAAAACACCCGCTGGAGTATCATAAGAAACAAGATTGTTCTTGTTTGTATCCACGACAAGGACATTGATCGGCGAGGAAGAGCGGTACTCGACGGTTAAAATGCCATTGGGATCCGAATTCTCAATGGAAAAATCATTTTTATTGAAATTGCCATTCGGCCCGTCCCAAGTAATGGAAAACATGCCCACGGAGCGCTGATCCGCTTCCGGCACGACCAAGCCTTTTTCGTCAAAAGAATATGCCACTCCCGGCTTCATTTTAACCGTTCCAAAAGCATCGCCAGAAATGTACGATACCGTTACTTCCCGGCGTCCATCACTGTTGAAAAAACTGTTAATAGTCACGGGCTCGCTGCCGGCATAACCTACCGTGATATCGCCCTGCACCTCACTTAGGTTGATCCCCTTGATCCCAAAGCGCCCCAGTCTAAAAGCCTGTTTTTCTCCCGTCTGAACAACCGGTGAGGAGGCGGCAACTTGTTCCCGCTTTAGGAAGTTGTATCTCTCTAACGCCGCGGCGCGGATCGTTGAAACTAACGTCTGCCGGGCACGAATTTTTCTAAGCGCGTTCTGCTGATCACCTGGAAGCCCTCTAAGAGCTTCCCTCTCTTTACTTTCGGCCTCCAGGGTATCGAACATTTCCCGCGAAGAAGCTATGGCCAGATTCAATGCCTCTTCACTATAGGACAGTCCTATTTTTCTTAGGAGGTCCGCTAACTGTTGCTTTTGCAAACCATTGTTCCCATTATTCGCGGAGCTGTCGATCAGCCCCTGAATTTCTGTGCCCCAGTCCTGCTGCGTCCAGTCCTCGATGATGACCGGTGAGGAGGCGGAAGAAAATGAATACCCCAGCTCTTCGGCAATCTTCCGATCGATGCGAAGAACGCTCTCTTGCGGCGCAGATAAAACATCGACGTCTTCCCCGGCTAACAACTTGCGCCCGGCGATCAAATCCTCAACCAGCGTGCTGATCTTTTCTTGACGACCATCAGCGCCGACAAAGCCCAATTTCTGCTCCACCTCGTTGATCTGGTCTAACAAAGATCCCTTGAAAGCGTTCAAGCTGGTCTCAACACCTGAAAGGAGGGTGGCACCGTTACGGGTCGCTTCCAGCCTTTTCTTTTTCACGATCAATCGCAATAATCCCGCTTTCTTTTTTCTGGCGGATATGGAAGGATCATGCGCTTCCTGGAGAGCCACGACACCGGTCAATGGCTTGCCGGCCAATCTTTTTAATTGCACGCCGCCGCCGGTAAACATATACACATTGGGCTGCTGGTCCAAACCGTAGCGTCGCGCGTTGGAACTCCCATCACCACCGATGACGACAATGCGCACGCCCCGTTGCGCCAATTCTTTCAACTTGTTAATGACCTTTTCCGTTCCTTTCCGATACTCTTTTTCCACCCAGCCCATTGTCCCATTGACCAATACTGTTTGGCCGGCCCTTAACGTGTCCAGTTTCTGCAGATACAACGCGATCGTCTGATCGCCGATATCATTCGTTGTGGTAAGGCTGTCGTAATCCAGGGCTTTGAACATCTTCTCCGGGTTTGATTCATACAGTTTTTTGAGCAATTCATCGCCCGTTGTAATAGCACGGGAAGAAGAGCTCCCCAAGAGAACGAACTGGATTTTTTCCGACAGGTTCTTCATGATAGCGACTAACGGTTTTACTTTATCTTCTTTTACTCCCCCAAAAATAATAGCGTCAATGCCATCCCGGACAACAGGATCAAGCATCTCGGTTTCTTTGATTGTGGCGGGACCGACAAAAATTTCTCCTCCTTTGTCGGCAAAATGCCGGGGTAGGTCTTCCACGCTCGCCCCTTCGGAAGCCAGGTCACCGGCGGCCTCAAATATGAAAATATCGGCAAGATCAGCCAAACGACGCCCGAACTCTTCCCTCTGGGGACTTCCCTTTCCCCCCTGTTCATATTGGCGGGCAAAACGGACATTTTCCAGGATATCAATGCTCCCTTGCTGGCCTTTCGGGCTTTGAAAACTCTCCCTTGTGATGTGCAGACCATTTTCCGTAATACTCTCATCATAAAATGTCACCGGGACAGTCGGATACCGGTTCGCGATAATGTTCTTGACCGGCTTGACCGAAACCCGGTCCTTATCACGCCCCTTGTGCCCTAATAAAATAACATTTGCTCCTTTGTCTGTCAGAAAATCAAGCAAAGGAAACAGCTCAACTATTCTGGCCGTATCTTCGATTTCACCTTTTTCATTGATAGGGACATTCAGGTTCGCCCGCACCATCACACGCACACCGTGCAGGTTCTGGTCCCGCAATGATTCGATCGCCCGCGGGATCCCGACCAAAAGGCCTTCCTGCATTATCGGCGAGGAGGCGACCCGCTGTTCTTTCAACTCATTGAACCTTCGCATCGCCACGGCGCGGACCTGGGAAACCAATGTTTCTTTCGCCCGAAAATATTCCTGCTTGTCTGGATCCGTTAGAAAATCCCTGGCTTCCGCGCGCAATGCATCCAACTCTCCAACGGCCGCGGCCATCACCGCCAGCAAAAACTCCTCATCTTTGGATTGCCTTAATTCATCAATCACTTCATTGATGGCATATGCCTGCTCTACATCATCAGACATATTGTAAACCTTCCCAATCCTTTCACTCCATTCTTGCACAGTCGGATCTGCATAAAATTCATTTTCTTCATCCAGCAGATCCGTATTAGTTGTAACAGGGGAAGAAACGCCGCCGTTGACCATTTTCTGCGCGGCAAGGACATTATTCTTTGCTTCCTGGTCAGCAGACGTTTTCCGAAGTTCAATATTATTCCAATTTAAACCATCCGGAGAAACCCGCGTTTGTCCATAAAAGCGGATATACGGTTCCGTGCCGGAAGGACGGGTGAGAACATAATCTTTCCCGCCCAATGTGAATTTGTACCCCGCTTCATTGAACTGGACATTCGCCGTGCTTGTCTGTTCTTTCCCGGTAAAAGCTTCCTGGATGAACTTGTCTCCAAGCCGGGTGATCCCGGGGGCCTCATTGACCTTGATGGCAAGTTCAGTGATGGTTCGCAGGACTTTATCTTTTTGCGCGTTGCCGGTCAGCCCGGAAAACTGCAGAGGGATATTCTCCGTCGCGTAATATCCATACTGAAGATAAACACGATTCAATAACTCAAAAAGTGTCAGGTCCTTGTTGCCAAAGACCTGAAAATAGTCGCGCAGATAAGGATCATTCCGGCTGGCCTCTTCTTTATCGCTGTTGACATATTTAACGAACGCCGCGATCTCATGGAACGTCACGGCCGCGACAGAACCGTCTTTTTCCAAGGTGTGCCCGCCGGGAGAGTAACCGTTACTTTCCTCCGCGCCCATCACAAGATATTCACTAAGGATGGAATTGATCTCCTGCATCATTTCTTTCCGGGAAGAAACGCCAAAAGCGGCCGCCAGTTTATCCAGCGTCAAAACCTTCATTTTACGCAGTTCTGCCAGATCAACCCCCTGATGCCGTTGGACAAGAATGGGCAGGACAACTTCTTTTAACGCCACTTCGGCGATCTTGTTGAACCCGACCGCCGGCCGGTAAACTTTCAAACCAAACTGGGGATCTTGGGCGATGTCCGCGATCAGATCGGTCGTGGCCCACGTCGCCAAAATAGCGGCTCCTTCGCGCAGCTTTCCCTGTTGGCGAAGTTGGTTTAATCTGTACCAGGCCAATAATGACCACGCGTCGTTGGCCTTGAGGATCGCCCACTTGCCTTCACGGTCCCGGACGGCAAAAGAAACCCGGTCGGAGTCAGGATCTGTTCCGAAAATAAAATCAAATTTGATCTTGTCTCTATTTTCAACCTTTTCCGCTTCTTTGATCGCTTTATCAAGCGTGCGCACGCCGGTTTCCTGATTGACATAGTTCGGGTCCGGCTTTTCCGTCGTGCCGAAGCGCCCATCTTCGTCCTGATTTCTTTGGTCTTCCGAAACAATGACATTAAAATTAAAATCCGGCCCGTCGGTCAAGATCGCGGGAATGGTGTAAACGCCGGAACCCTGGATAGGCGTATAGAAAGAATTCACTTCACCGGAATGCTGGCGGACGATCTCCGGGTTCTCGACATATTTTTGGTTCACCCGGATGTATTGCGTGTCGGCGTCAACTATGGACGGGTCTTGAACATGGTCTTGCGCGCTTCCCAGGAGAATATGCTTATCAGGATTGTTTCGCCGATCCTGCTCCAGATCAAACAGGTCGGAACTGTCCAATTCAAGCGCGTCAATATCTTCCGGCGTCACCTGCTGAATTTCTTCCAAAATGCCCTTGCGTTCATCGGCGAACAATTGCGCGCCGAACTCATTGGAGGCCTTAACGCCGTTATCCATCCACATATTGTGGCTCGCGGAATTATATTCCATCGATGCCGCGTCATTGTGGACGGCCGTCCAGGCCACATGCCCGATAGAGCGCGGTTCCTGGAACCGGTAGACCTTGATCCCCATTTTCCTTAATATCTTGGCCTGAAGTTCAGTGTAAGGCTCCTCCCCCTTATAAGGAAGAACGGACTTGATCCGGGTATCACCACCCAAGACAACGCCCCGATCCTGCTGTCCTGTTTTGATCAGGTATCGTGCCAATCCCAAGGTATACTCAGCGACCGTGTAATCATTGATATTGTTGGGGCCGGGCAGGATATCGCCCTGCGCGTCGACCTGTCTTCCGCGCTTCCCGGCGGTACCGAACTCGACCGTCCGGTAAAAGCTTTCCGTGATCGTGGCCCAATCTTCCTGCGCGATCAACCGCTGCAATTTAGTCACCAAGTGATGGGGATACCCTCTGCGGGTCAGCCAATCGTTGACCCCCTGGACCACCAACTCCGCTTCCGCCGGGGTTATTTCTCCCGTTGTCTGTCGCTCTGTCAAATAATTCTGCAATCCTACCGGCGAGGGAGCACGAACCTCGGCCGCCGGAGCGCGGACATTCCCATTCCCGCGCAGGATATCGGAGGCAATGTCCTCCCATTCCGCCGCGTCTTTGTTCGCGTAACGGGTGTTCAAATTTCTGAGGATTCTCTGCACGTCATTTCGGCTCACAACAATTTTCTGATCGATGACCCATTGCAAAGTTTGAATGCCCTTCACGGAGGAGGCGACATCCCTGCTTTCACGAGCCCATATCGAAAGGAACGTGAGGACCCGGACTGTACGCGCGTAATCTTCATTCCTTTGGGCCGAGCGCACAAAAGACAAAAGCGCGTCATAAACTTTTTTTTCCGCCTCCAGAAGCGCCGGCACGTCATCGACGTGCACTTTTCCTTCCTGCTTTCCGGCAAAAACCGTCAAACTGTAAATAGCGTACGTGATCTCCGCGAACCGGGCCCGGGCGGCACCGCCTTCATCCGCTAACTGCGCCTGCACGCTTTCAAGGCGCAGCAGTTCTTTAAGTGCCGGCGCCGCGGAGATCTTTTTTATTCTGCCTAAATAGTTCACCCAGACCTTCCCGTTGAGCGTCCCCACGATCCCGGCCCCTTCCTTTAAAACATTCTCCACCGTCAGCGGGGAGGAGGATGTCCCATCGCCCGATGAGTCTCTGCCAAATTCGGCATCAACGGCTTGTTTAATACTTTCCTGCAGGTCTCCCCGTTCCAACAAATCAATCTCACCTTCATTCTTTTCAATAAGATCAAAAAGCTTTTGATAAGCTAAATATATTTTTTCTGACGTTTGAAATGTTTTTTCGACCCAGGCATGATTTTTTGCACGAATATCCATCGCCTCATCTGAGAATGGAGCGATAAAGGCAACGCTTATGTCAGGATACTCTTTTCTAATATTAAGAAACCAGCCATATCCCCCCTCCAAAACAACCGCTTTTTTGTCTTCTTTAAATACATCCTCCAGCCCATAAATAGGACGATCGAGCGTGATAATACCATTTTCTTCCCTCACATTTAAATCTTTTAGGTGCCCATCTTCCCCATCATAAACCTTCCTCATCTTGTCCGGAGCTGTTTCGCTGGAAGGAAAAGACATTGGTTCATTAAATCGCCTTTTAGTTAATCCCTGTAATTGACGATTAACCGAAGTCCGAATAATAGGATAGTCTTTGGCAAGTGCGTTAAGTTCTTGTTCTTTACGAAAATGATACGCATCGCCATCTTTCTCTGATAACCCTTTATCAACACGTGGGTTACGACTGTGATACAATGCGAGTTTATCTATTAAACCGCCGTAATCTTCCCGAAACGCTTTCCAAATAGCGTCTTTCCCCGTCCCTGGGCCGGCAGAAAAAAGATAAAATTTTTGCTGCATTTGTGGGAATATAGTTAAACCTGCTTCAGAATCAATAAGCGGCCGGACATATTTATCCGCCAAATCTTTAGCTGAACTTTGCTCAATCTCATCTTCCGTTAACGCCCCTATCTGACGAAGAATTTCCTGTATTTGCGGTGGCGCGTTAATAGGATGCCCCTCGTGAGCGATCAGCCGATTGATCTCCTGAACGATCCCCAAAAAAAATATCTTGGCAAAAACCTCACTCCCATTCTTTAAACTAAGTTTTCTCGCGGCATCAGTGTACCCCCAAGAGTTAACAATAACGTTGTCCGCGCCGTACTCATCCTTATTCAAGATCTGGATGACCCCTTCGAGCACGCGGTTATACCGGTCATACCCTGGATCTATTTCGCCTTCCGCGTATTCCGATCGTTTTCTCGACTGGAACTGTATAGCGCCATCACGGCTCGAAAGACGCCGGTCCACCTCATATGACAATGCGCGGGCTTTATCAAGATCTGACGGTTTTAATTCTCCTTTACCAAAATCCTTGACCAAGCGATCATTCAAATCGTTTATAAAATCATTGGATTGGACCAGCTGTGTATTGATCTTTTTAATGCTTTCGTCCACCGGCGAGGAAGCCGCGGCGGGCTCGAGGGCGGATTCCGGTTTGCTGCGCGTGGCGAGCGCGATTGCTTCAGGCCTCGGGTCCTCTACCGCCGCCCAGACAACCGACGCATGCTCAGAATCGTTAGCAACATTACGAATACGTTGTTGTACGTCCGCGGGATAGGATTTCCATTTTGCACTTGTTAATCTTTCCTGTATAGGTGAGCTCGTCAGATTGGTCCCGCCCGAAAAATATTTTCTGGGGATGGTAGCGCGCGTGGCGGGGTCGTAATCTTCCTTGATATAGTTGTAGACACCCTTTTTGAAGGCCTCCAGATACTGGTCATAGATCTTTTGTTTGACGTTTTTGTCCTCAAGGTCGATGCCCTTGATCTTGTTCTGGTCCGCGTAGACCTGGGCCAAAAGGCTCTTCTGCAAATTCTGCTTGTACCACACCGCCAGGACCGAAGAATGATAGATCTGCCGCAGGGTGGCAAAGCTTTTTCCCTCATTAACTTCGTTTTCCAGGGCGGGAATGATGACTTCTTTGATAATAGAGGTTCCGATGCTCGATGCTGGATGCTCGTTGCTCGATGAATTGCGAGTATTTAGCATCGAGGATCTAGCATCAAATTTCTGTGCTTGGTAGTCACTCTCCAGCATCACTTTTAAATGACTCTCGACAACGAACACACTGTTGCCGTGCTCGTAAAGAACCGCCTTATCGGGCACGATCCAGACCTTGTTGAACGTGTCAACGGGGATATCGGCGGTGCCATATTTTTGCCGGGCTTTTTTATAGACCTCGTCCCAGAATTTTTTGCCGAGCTCTTTTTCCGGATACATCAATGAAGCGGTGAGTTGCTTGAGGATATAATCCTGGGCGAGCATGTCGCGGCCCATTTCGGTCTCGCCGAAACCCTGGGGAATGATGCGGTCTTTTTCGTAAGGGGAAAGGTTGACCCACAGTTCTTCTTCCGGGACCGTCAGCGAAGCCAGGAAGTATTTGATCAGTTTCTGCGATTCTTCCTTGAAGGCCGCCTCACCGAGTTTACTGTCGCCCTTGCTGATAAAAAATTCAAATTGCAACGGGTTTGCGGGATCGATCGTGAGCCCTTTGACCAAAGCGGGCGCGAACCCGGCGCTCAAAGAAACCATGGTCCCGGGCGCGGGTAAGTTTAGAAATGTTTGCGCCGCTACCTGGGCATACGCTGGCGGCAGGACAACATTGGAAATAAAGGTAACAGCGATGAAACAGGATAAAATACGATAGGATAAATTCTTGCGTTTCGAGGTGACGTCGGTCATCATGATGTCTTAACCTTCCTTGGCTACGGGTTATTTATTGAAAACGGGATTTCCCACAAGGTATATGAAGAATACCATATGTATATATTAAAAACAAGTTTAGCACTTAACATAGTTAGAATGTAATTATATATATTGCAATAAGATACAACAATTAATCAAAAAATGGAAACGCTCACAAAAAATTAAACCCCGCTAACGCCTGCGCCCGTTAGGGTAACAACATTTTGTTTGTTTTTAGGGCCAATTTCATCCAGCGCAGCACGCGGCGCCGGGCCCTGGCCGTCACTGACCTTGGCCTTGACATCAACCCACCGCGGATCATCCAGCGCCTTGACCCACTCGCTTTCCGGATTACCCAGTTCTTTGGCCACTTTTTTAGCCAAATACGCGATGGTCAGGTCATATCCCGGTGTGGCGGGGTCGAGCATATCGTTATAATCTTGCGGATGATCGCCCCGTACCGGGGACGAAGCGACCCTGATGACCGCGCCGACATTCGTCGTCCGTATCTCGTCGTTCGTATCTCGTACAACTTCTTTCATAATTTGCGGCAGGTTAAAGACGATCCAATGGACGACCCGTCTGATTTTCAACAGCATCTTCTCCCACAACCAATAATAATCCGACTCAAACCACAACGCCGCGATGCGCCGCCACTGACGTTCAATCGTCTTCAAAAACTCGTCGAATCTAAACCTAAAATCAAACAGCGCCTGCAGCACATCGACCAGGTTCAATCCAGCCCAGTTGATCCCCATGGGAACCAAAGCCCTTTCTACCACCGGCGAGGAGGCGGGACCTTCCTCTTTAATCGTTTCTAGTTTTCTTTCTAACATATTATTCAACATATTCACTGTCGGTAATAACCGGTCCAGCTCTATATATGCCTCTCGATGACTTTTAGACAGCCCGACAATATCCATCTTTTTTAACGGCTTCATCAATGAACTTGTTTTTTCGTACATTTCATCCACAAGCTTTTTGTGATGAATTTTGAAGGCCGCAAACTGATCTTGGTCCATCCACCCTTCTAAGCAATCCAACAATATCTTCCCCTTTAACAAAAGCTCTTTAATCTCACGTTCTTTATGGAAGACAGGAAGTAATAGAAACACTAAATAGAAAAATATCAAAGATACGGCCGTCACAAAAAGTGCCGTGACTAGCTTTAACTTAAATATTACATGAGGATCTAGCTGTTCCTGCCCCGCCCAAACAATATCATCACCAAATAAAAACGAAGCCAGCAATGAAACGGCACCCGCAAAGATCAGCTTACTCGTAACACCCACCAATCCATCATCTGAACCATTATCTTCCATCGGCGAGGAGGCGCGCCTCGTCAGATCAGTGATCTGGCGGACAGACGACCTGTCAACATTCTTGACAGAAAATCGAACCAATGATATTGTAGCGACGTTGTTGGCTCCCCCTTCTTCTTGAATCCCCCCTGATGATCCTGAAGACATTTCTGATCGCTGCAGATCTTTGTTCGCAGCAAATTCATTCGTTTTGTCTTTAAAGGGTAAATAGGTCCTGAAGCCGGAGGGTGCTACCCAAGGGGTGGATGGGACCTGGTTGACACCTAGGTGGCCCGAAAGGGTCTGGGGTTCAACTCCCACACCCTCCGCACTTAAATTGCCCTTGACATTCCGGGCCGAAGAATCTATATTTCTATTAGGTGTCAACCAGGAAGTTCGGGTAGTACCTTCAAAAGCGGAGCCGGAAACGGCTCCGCTTCTTTTTTGCCCGTTTTCCTCCATCCGCCAAGATCTTTGATCTTGGCGAGATCTCGCCAAATTGAAATCAATTTGGCGGACCGGCGACCGAAGGGAGTCCCGAGCAAAAGCGAGGGGCGAGGAGGCGGCTTGGTCTTCTCTGCCCAGCTTTTCCCCATCGGAATCAATCAACACAAGGTTATGGTTAGGATGTTTTTTCAGGATTTCGATCAAAACATCGCGGGGAACCAAAGTCCGACGGAATGACACTTCTTCCAAATTATGCAAATCTCTTAAAAATGGCCACAATATCTCAAAAATTTCTTCTTTATCTTCAACCCTTTTATATGAAGCGAACATCCGGTTGTCATCAAAAAATACGCGGACAATATGTTCTGACTTAGGCATTGCGGCCAGTGTTTCTTCTCTTATATCTTTTCCAAAATCCACCTGGCCGCGGCTGGCAAGCCTTATTCCCAGCATTCCGATCGGATTCTTGCGCATACGATCTAAATTGCCAAAATATAAAGATATCGCATATGCTTGCGAAAAATCCCAATTATCAACGACAATAACATCATGCAGATCCTTGACTCCGGATCGAACAAAAAATTCAATGAGTCTGGCAAGGTCAGAGGGCAGGCGCTCAACCAAATGCTTAGGCCTGCGGGAAACCACATCGTTTTCAAAGTCTTGCCGGTCTTGAACGAATCGAGCGCCGCCATTTCTTAGTCTTAAATAACGAACATCCTGCGGCCTCTCGTTAAGATGATAAACATTACAGTCAAGGATCAGATAGGGATCTGAATCATCCTGGCGCATGGCCAATCCGATCTCTTTTCCTTTTTCATTCCGACGGCCGATCAACACATAAATCAATTCCTCTCCGCTTCTATGATCAATTACAACATCCCCAAGCTGACCGACTTCTTGCTTATCCAATTCAACAAATGCATTTTCTTTAATCAGGAGGCGAATGGTATCAATGATCCGTTTCTCTCGACGAATACTTTCTAAGATCTCTGCTTCAAAAATTCCCTGAGCACGGCTGAGAATTTCCCATTTAACCTGAATTTCTTCATCAAGAAAATCTAACTGGAACCTGACGTCTGAGACAAACTGTTCGATTTTTGCCACCGGTGAGAAGACGGCTTGTTTTTTCTGTCTCTCTTTGATGGAAAGTGCTGTCAAAGATTGCGGATAGTAATCGATCAATTGCTTGTTGCCGTATCCGAAACGTTTCTGAATGAGCCGATAAACGGCAACGCCATAAAACCGAACATGCTCGATTTTCTTTGTAATGCGTTCTCGAAGATTTTCTGGCTGTTTTCTTTGTTCGCGCGTTTTATCCCGCAGGCTTTCGGGCAGAAAGGACTGATCTCCCCATACCAATAATTCCCATTTCCGCGTTAGGGGGTTGTATTCCAGGACGGTGATACCGACATTAGGCGAGTTATCGATCTCTTTAAATACGGCGCGATATTTGTTGTAAGGCAATCCAAGCGCTTGCATGGTGGTCAAAAGAATGGTGATGGCATGGCTTCCTACGATAACCCGGCGTTCGCCATTCTCGGCAAATTCGGCAAGAAACTCTCTGAAAAAGGCCTGCGCTTTTCTTCCGGAATATCCGGGCGCTTCAAACTCCGCCGGATCCCGGGTAAATTCCGCCAATCTTTTCCAGTCTTTGATTAATGCCTCACTGAATTCTCTTTTTATCTGCGGCTTAACGCCATAAACGGCAGCCGGCATTGCGATCATTTGATACGTGCGCTCAAGATCACTGGTGATATAACGGTCAAATTTTGTGCCGGTAACATTTCTAAAGAACTGTACAAAGAATTTCATCTGCCTGATGCCGCGCAAGGTCAGGATCGAATAGGAATGATCCATCTGAACGGGATTTAAAAGATTAAAGATGTTCACCATCCCCTGCGGATGACGTACTAGGAACAACCACTTGCGAGGATATGTTGCGCCTCTCTCCCGAATAAGATCATAAACGCTTCTATAGACCGGTCTTAAAGCCGCGAGCTCTTCCTCGGTCAACTCGCCTCCCTCGACCGGTGAGGAGCTCGACGCAGATTGCTTATCTTCCTGCTGTCCTTTCGAAGCGAATTTTTCAAGACTGGCGGCCAATGAGCCGATCTCTTTTTTCATCTCATCCTTCGACGTTCTTACCTCCCACCATGTGCCCAGCGTTGCAAACGCACAAATAAACAGGAGACTGCCGATATTTTTAAACGGGTCCAGAATAAACGACAACAAAATCGCCGCAAAACTGACCAACCAAATGTTACGTTGACCGTCTTGATTTATCGCTGATCCCTTAGAGTAATCAGCCTCTGTCAGTTCAGGCTTGGGACCGAATAATTCTTCCGACTCTTTATCGTCTTCAATCACTTGTGACAATTGATCCCACAATAAATGTTGATAAAGAGTGTCCCGGGAAAGCTGTTTCTTCCAAATCCGGCGATTCATCTCATTTACGGGATATTTGGCCAAGAGTCCGGTCAGTTGTTTTTGATAATGGAAAAACGCGTAAATGAGCCTAAATGGCGCGACGGCAATATGGCCCAGGATCCACGCGCACATCACAATCTCAGAAACAGAAGAAACAACCGGTGAGGAAGCCCACCCTGAACCAGGCGGTTCAAGGCAAGGTCTCGCCAAATCTGCGATTGGACGGACGCCGTCACGCTGCGCCTGGTCGCGGAGTTTCTGCCTTAAAGTCTGTATGACTTGGTCCGAAAATCGATATTTGATTTTTAAATGCTGGATCATTTTCCCGTGAATTCTCAAAACAGTTGGGTTATTCCCATCCTTGAACATAATATGAACGCCAATCAGCTTTCCTGTTTCTGCCAATACAACCTCCAAAAGATACGAAGATTCATCAAAGCCTTTGATATAAACATCGACTTTCTTATTCCTGAGTTGCTCGTCATAATAAAGCGTAAGCGTAAATCCCGGAAGATCGCGTACTACGCAACTTTCGTTGGAATCATAGACACTGATCACTCCCGGCTGCGGAAGAACAGGAACGTATCGATAAGCGTAACCACTTTTTCTCCACTCTACTCCTTGTTGCTTTGCTTTTATCCCCCGTAATGCAACATCGATACGCTCTTGGGGCTCCATTCGGGGACTGGCATAAACGACTTTGCCATCCCGCATTTCAAGTATATGGTAGCCGATCTTTTCTTTTGCGGAAGCCAAATAGACATTAAAGATCAATAGGCCCTGATAAGGATCAGCCATTTTAATAAAAACTTTCTTTCCAATAAATGATCTGTAACCAAAAACCTTCACGTCCGAGAATAAAAATATACGCCCGGCCTTCGTCACAATTGTTTCAATACTTCCCGAAAGGGACTGAGGATCAATGTCTTTGCCTGCAGAATAGTCGCAAAGAAACCTGGTATATTCCTCGCGTCTGTTTTGCACCTGCGCACGCGCCTTTTTTCGTTCTTTATTTTTATTGATCATAAATGCCTTGGCCTGATCAGCTCCTATCCGGCTTACCAAAAATTTGTATTGTATGCCCGCCAAGCGCTGTCTTACTCTCTCGCGTGTCAGGCTCAATTTTCTGCCAATATCCGCCAGTGTCATATCTTCATAATATTTATATCGAAATATTTCCCTGTCTTTATCATTAAGCGTCCGGGTGAACTCTTCTAGATCAGCGCTATGCTCCAATACGAGATCAAAAGAATCTTCTTGCACAGGTACTGAATCTTCCAGGGTTTTCACACGTCTGCCCGGGTCCCGCTCGCTCCTGTAAAACGGTTCATTTAAACTATTCTGCTTGAACTGACGTCTCAATTCTCTTCTGTGCCGGGTAATTGCTTTTAAGAGTCGCCATTTAAAAAATGTAAAAATGCTCCCTCTGTCAGGTTCATAGCTTGGTTTTTCTAAGAATCCGACCACCACCTCATGCACGCGGTCCTTAATGTCATCTTCTGTTTTGAAATGCTTCTTCAGCAGTCTTTGGATCACATAATAAATAATTTTTTCATTCTTCTCGATAAAACCAGCAGGATCAAACAGGATCCACCCCTTGTTTAGCCAATTAACGGTCGGATAACCACCGTCGATTTCTTCAATGTTATAAATCTCGTGTAGTTTATTTCTGGTCTTTGCAAAGAACTCGACAGCCATTTTCTGATACTGACGAAATTCATCTTTACTGAAGACATCGACAATATGACTGATCAACCTTGGTGAAGTTTCTGATAAATTCTCTACAACAAATTCTACAGCCTTATCGATCGTACCCTGTTTTATATGGAAAACTGCAAACTCCTCGAATTCTGAAGATATTTCTATCACTTGTGAATGAATAAGAATGTTCTCTTCTTCATTTATTCTCACCGGCGAGGAGGCGCCCGGCCGACGCCCCCCGCGTGATTGCTCGCCCGGTGAGGGCTGCCGCAAAAACTTGTCCAGATCGATAACAGGGATAAGCATCTTACCGAACCATCCATTGACCTGTTCAGCTTCGTTCCCCGGAACAATGAAATAAACATCCAAGTTCTTTTTGGCTCCGATCTCAACGATGCGCCTGATATTCTCTTGCGCGACATCGCCCATCCATTTCCCGCTGACTGCATTAATGACATCCCGCGCTTTCGAATTTTCATACGCGTTATTCACGAAGTCCCGGATAAGGTCGGTATCCAGGCTTCCGGGCGGCAACTTTTGGGCGTCATAGGTCATCGACAAAATGAATTCCCTGAGCAGTTCTTTCCAGGCCTCATCACTGACGGGCTCATCCGCCAAACTGTTTTGGTTGGCATCAGGGCTGGGCGGAAAATTCACGGACAACAAGTCCATCTCGACCGAACTGTACAACCTTCCCATTAAAGGCGGCATGGGCCGGTACTTCATGGCATCCCAGCTTTCAGCAACGGTGGGGCCGCCAAGCACAATGACATCGTGAATGAATTTTTTAGTAGGAGGGCTCTGGAGGAAATCCCATTCTCCCTGGCCCATCACCTGAATATAGGTCGCGATGACCGCCGAGTAGGCCTGCGCGAAATTCTCCCGGTAGCTGAAGACATTTTCCTTGACGATCCTGTGCGCTGTTTCAAAATCAGCGTCAAGGCCGCGCGGCTCGCTCCAAAAACTCCCTACTCCCAACACGATCTCGCCTTTCACGGCTTGGTCGAAAAGCATCTTCAGGGGCACGTTTTCTGCGTCAGCTAAACTTATAATGAATACACGGGTGCGGTCGATATTCTGGCGGGTCAGATCCGGCGGGAGCGTGTGAGGCAAAACGTTTGCCATCGCCTGCGGCGGGCCAAAAATCATCATCCCGGCCATCAGATAAGCAATGGCATTGTATCGATCAATGCTAATCGGCGAGGAGGCATTCTCCCGCCTAAAATCGCTCTTGATAAAATCCTCCACGGTAAGAAGCGTGATGTCCGGATCGACCGCGAATAGAGCCAATGTCTTCTGATGGGTCCTGTTCTCTATTTTATATCCGGCCGTTGTGACGGCATCGCGCAGGACAAAACGGTTGAACATCAACCCACGGACGCTGGTAGCCGTATGCCGGATACAATTGTCCGTCGTCATACCGGTTAAAATAATATTGATAATGCGGTTATCGAGAAGATGGTCTCTGAACGCTCGGCTTAAGAATACGTCATGTTCGTTCTTGACGATGACCGCTTCCCGTTCATTGCGCGGACCCGGAGCGATCCTGTAAAGTTCAGCCCCCTTCGTCCCCGGCATAACCAACCGTGGCATATCAGCAAATTTTCCTTCCGGATAATTGGATTGGATATATATAATATGTAATCTTTTCCGCCTGGCAAACTCAATCAACGGTAGCAACGTCTGATCGATCATGCGATTGACTACCGAGAGGTCGTCTCTTCTTTCCCGGACCTGCCGGTCATAATAAGCGAATCCCGGTTGGGCTTGCGCGAAGTCTTTCTGAACATCAATGACCACCAAAGCGGTCTTGTCCGGATCGAACGACGCAAAAACCGGCGAGGAGGCGGGGCCATCACCCGGCACGTACTTTCTCAGCGTCTTATCCAGCAGTTTTGCGTCCCGCGCCGGCATCACGTGCGCCGCCTGCCACAACGCCACCTTGGAAAATATTTTGCCATCGATCTTGAATGTATTGCTAGACCCAATACGCGACCCGTCCTGCTTGACCATTAAACCAAGCCCAACGACCTCCTTGGTCTCATCCAGAACAAATTTAAAGATATTCCAGGATCGCGTGGAATATTCCGGCGGATCGATCCGCAGGTGTTTATTCCGGAAACGGACATCATAAAATCCGCAAAATTGCTGTCCACCGGGCAGCGACACCACGCCGGTCCTGGATATATCATCGATATGAATTGGCCGAACAACAGAAAACCGCGGCTTCTTGCGAGGATCATGACCGCTTCTTTTCCATTCCTTCCACTGTTCTTCTGTTTCTTTTCGCTTCTGAAATACCTCCATGCTTTGCCCGGGATCGATCTTCTCACTGACATTCCATGCCTTGCCCTTGCGGACACGGACAATGTGATAACCGATCTGCTGTCTCTGCGAACTCAAGCGGACATGAAGAGTAAAGAACCCTTTCTCCCGTGACAAAACACCCGTTTCAATCGCACCATCCCTGCCGGCAAAAGTCTTGTAACCTTTCAAAACCACTTGTCCGAGCGGGTGTGACCTGGCAAACAAAATAATACGGCCATGCTGGCCCACCCGTACCGTAATATGGTTTTGGGCTGGTTGAAGACTTTCCTGCTGGTCAGCGAAATATCCCTGGATGGCCTGGGCATATTCACTCCGTTCGTTCCAGGACTTCTCCCTGTCCTGTTTTTTCCGCTTCATCGCTATCGCGGCCCGTTCGGAGCCGACCTTTCGCTCCAAAAATCTTTGCTGGATAATGACCAGCCGCTGGCTGACCGCCTGGCGTGATATCCCGATCGTCCTTGCGATCTCAACGGGTTCCATATCTTCATAATATCTATATTTGAAAATATCCTGATCTCTTTCCCTTAAGCCTGAAACAAATCCACTCCAATCCTCTTCGCCATTTTCCAGCAACAGTTGAAGCGCGTCTTTTCCCGGCGCGGCAATGCGCTCATGAAGCACTTTGCCCCGCTCCACAGGACCGCCGACGTCCGAATAAAGCGGTTCTTCCATGCTGACCATTTTCACCTGCCGTGCCTGCTTCCTGGTGCGGTACGTAACTATTTTTTTGATCCCTAATTCAAAAAACTTCGAGATATTGCCCCTTTCTGGATCATAAAGCGAGATCCTTTCCAGGCGATCCAGGACCGTATCATGCGCCACCTCCCGGATACCCTCCTCGTTCTCAGCATGCCGCCAAAACCTCTTTCTGACGATGGCAGAGATCAAACCTTTGTTGGCCTCAACAAATCCCGACTGATCAAACAGGATCCAGCCTTTATTGACCCAGTTTATGACCGGCGTCCTTTCCTTTCTCCTGGGGATGACCCCTTCGCGCAGCGCCTGGCTGATCCCGGCGAGAAACGTGACAAAGTTCTTTCGATGTTCCACGGACTCTTTCCTCTGGAAAACTTTAATAAGACCGATGATCGGTTCCGGAGATTGCGGGGACAGATATTTCATCCCGGCCTTAACAGCCTCACCAGGATCGCCTTTCCTGATATAAGCCGCGAGCAATTTTGTGATCTGCCGGGAAGATACCTCGTCCGCCTTCACCGGCGAGGAGGCGGTAGAAAACTTTTTTGACCGTATAGTGTGTCTTTTGGTAACACGAAAATAAGAAACTTCACTAATTGCTGTCCACCACGCAATAATATTATCTTTATATGCTTCATCCCACTTCTCCATATCGTAATAAGAGCTGCCCTCATATGTCCTTAATCCTAGGCCTCTGTTCCTCAGTTTTCTTACGAGATGAAGGCTGGTGTTACCTCTATTAGCGACAACAACAAGGTGGCTATTATTTCCTAACACATATGCCAATGCATCCGCCTCAAATCTTGCTCCGTAGCCGGTATCAAGATTGTTGGCAAGAATAACTATCTGGAATTCACCATATTGAAATTCTTCTTTAGCCGTTTTATTATCAAATATTTTCTGAATAAGCCGATAACTACCACGAGCCTTACGAATGGCCCTTGGGAGAGATAGTTCTGCGTATCTTTCATTCAATGGATCTAAGCGATAAGACACTTTCTGGGGTGAGAAATCTACAACCGTTACATCATAACCGCGCAGACTCAATGCCAACTCCGGATCGTTATAACGGCCTGTCCCGATCGACAAGATCTTTGCTCCGGGTTTTAAATCAAACTGCGCGGCAAATTCCCGGGCAATCGTCCCCACCTCATCCACCGGCGAGGAGGAAGTGTCGACGGAACGATCGTTTTGCGCTATTTTCCGCTCATCCCCGTTGGTGCTCTGGGATTGGACGGCGCGGGCCGTTTTTTCCGCGTCCATGGCCTTTCGGACCTTGTTAATGATATCGAGAATGAACTCCCTGCTCCTTCTCCCCTCCCGGGCCAACGGATCATAAAACTTTTGATCAGTATGCATATAGGCGGCCAATTCGTCCTGACGAAGCATTGGATCATTGATGCGGCTGAATGCATCAAAAAGGACACCGAATTGGTCCTTGGAGTTCCATCTTAAGAATTGTTTGTGAATGGTGAGCCCTGGATACCCCGCGATGTCAATTGCCGCAATATGCCGTTTCAGATGGGAGGCGGCAGAAGTGATGTGCAGCGTGAGTTCCGCAGGAAAGACCGGCGGACGCAAACCTATCCGCGGGGGGGCACGGCCAAAGAATTCAATGAAATCATTCAAGGTCTTTAAAAGCTCTGCCTGCTCATGGGTCAGCTCAGATCCGTTGTCCGGCGGCATCTGCGGCACATACCGATCGTTCACCAGCCGCAACGATAACGATCGCGTAAGCTTGCGGATGGTCTCCGCGTGGCTATACCTGCGGGAATGCTTGCCGTTACCGTTACTTTGCCACCGCGCCAGGATCTCATAAAACTCAGAATGGTGATTAAGGTCATGGTCTTTTCCTTTGATCGCCACAGGTTTGGCGCCGATCTCTTTGGCAAATTTGCGATTGGTCCTCCAGGGGGTCGTCACATCTTTTGTCCCTCCGACAACCCAGATGCGCTCCCCGAAACGGCCAAAACGCTCCCTTAATCGCCGCTTTCGCATTTCCGTGATCTTCAATTCGTTAAAAAGCCAAAGTGTTTCTTCCGTCTGACGGATCGCCTTTTGTTTCGGATTAAAATATTGCAATACTTTCCTGTAAGCTTCCGGATCGATCTTCGCCCGGCGGAACATCGCTTTCACCGTGCGGCTGTGGAGCACCAGCTGCCAGAAGATCTTGACCTGGCGGGGAATATACGCGACGGTGCGCGTCAAAGGGATCACCAGTTCCGCTGAAAATTCCGGAGATTCCAGGATCTTCTCCACAGGGACCCCGGCAAAAAGTACTTTCCGCAACTTGCCCGCGGCTGTGGACGTTCCCGCGGCGAACCGGATGAGAATGCGTACCGCGAAGGAATGGGCGAAAATGTCGACTTTGGGGCTATCATAGGCACGTGAGATAAAATTAACGAGCCATTCCAGGAACTGTTCGGCGCGCACGATAGGGTCGACAATCCTGATGATCTTCTCCAGGGCCGCTCGTTCCTCGTCATTCAGCGTTTTCGAACCGATCTTCCCTTCCTCCAGGGTATGTTCCATCGTCCTACGGCTGCGCCAATGCTGCGGAACGACCACGGTCCGGCCGGGAAAGACATGCTTCAATTCATCTATGGCAAAGCCTTCCTCTTCATTAACACCATGCAGGCCGACGATGGCCGGGCCTCGGCCTTCGATCACCTGGACTTCATAAGGGTCCCATAAAAGAGAAGAAATATATTTACGGTTAAGCGACCGGAAGATCACCTCCAGCCTGAATCTGTTCCAGTAGGTGATCGCGTGGCCAACCATAAAGATAGCGATCGTGACCGCCCAGACATGCAGGAACACCTGCCAGTTCGACACCAATACGACAGCCAGACTGAAAGCTGACAGGTTCCAGAAACTGTTCACGCCGTGGATCAAATGGAGCACGTCGAACTTATCGGGGAATTCTTTGCGGGAATACCCAAACAGCGCCAGTTTCAATTGCCAGATCCCGATCTCAAAGAAAAGAAGGGTTGCTACCGCCAGAACCACAGGATTCACTGCAAAAAACAGTATCCAATAAGTCCATCCGGTGACGGAATGCAATAGCCACCATGCCGCGGTCCAAACCCCGATCGCGGGAGCCCAGGGGAGCGCTCTATAAATAATTTCATGACGCAGGGCCGTTGGAATGTTCCTGCGGATCCACTTGATCCATCGGGGTGCCTTGACGGAGAAATCGATCTGTTTATTTTCTACCACTTTGGCGAACAGCCGGAACAGCCTTGCTCTTAATTTGGCCGCCGCCGCGAGCGGCACGCGAATAGCGACACCCGCGATCTTTATGATCTTGAACAACGCCCACTTCAATGGTCTGCCCAATAAATGAGTTATCCTTTGTTTTGCTGTTCTCTCCCGGCCATTGTCTGAACGCTTTTGCGTGACCGGCGAGGAGGCGCTATTCCCTGCTTCACCATACCTGCGCTGATAATAATCGAAAAGATCGTTCACATAATCCTGTGTCGATGGATACTGGCGCCGCGCCATAGCGAACAATTCTTGGTCATAGTTCGTAAAAGTTGAACCAGTACCGGCCCGCGCGGCGATCAAGCTGGGGATCAATTCCGGCAGCGGAATGACGCCATAATCTTCTTCCCCGACCGGCCACAATACGGGGTCGCCGGTCGCTTTATCGATTATAATTTTGCGGCCATGGAGCGCTGCATATTCGACATTTTGCTCTTCCATAAGCAGCAATCCTCCCGTGATGAGCAATGTCCAGGAAATAATCTGTTTCAAAAATTCATCGTCTGAAAGCCCTTGGGAAGTGGCGGCCCAAACCTCCAGAGTGGGGCCATCGACCAGTTTCACTTTCAGTTGATCATCGAAGAATCTGAATCGGGGAACGACCGGATGAAAAATGTCCATAATCCTTTCCGCAACCTCGTGTCCCCCTTCCACCAAAGCCCACTCTCCCGCCACCTCAAAAGCATCCGCGTTTTTCTGCTCGATGAATTCAGAAACGGTCTCTTCGACCAAGGCCTCAAAGTCCCCGTTCGAAATATCGGCTTTCCATAATTTTTTCTTGTTGGCAAAAGTAAACCATGAGAGAACCTGCCAGCGGTCCCCGGTATCGAACTGATCATATAAATCCCCGCTGTAAGCGATAATACTGTTATCTGAAACAAAGAAATAAACACCTTCCCTGCCCGCTTCCTCACCGGTCCAACTGCAAACGATGGCTTGATAAGGGCTTGTGCGATACACACCCCTTTCCCAGACAAATGCCGCAAACGTTTTATTGCGGTCCAAGCTCAATATTTTCCTCACGATGATCTTTTTGATCCTGTCCAAAATACTCTCCGGATCCGCCACCGGCGAGGAGGCCCGCCCTGAATCGTCCGATTCAGGGCGAGATCTCGCCAAATCACTGATTTGGCGGAAAGCAAACAAGTTATCTTTGGCGTCCTGGATGGCTTTCATGAATACAGAGATAGGAACGTCCGGATTGGCATAAATGGATTCCAGGATCTCGCGCGAAGGGCTCGTATCGAAGATCGAACTGTCGTCAGGATGGATCGAAAAGTTGACATTTTCTGGGATCCATTTCTTAACGGCGTGCCGCTCATATTCGCTGTAGACCGGCGAGATCGTTACGTTGCTGGTCGGGCTTGTTTCCACATGAATGTGGTTTTGCCGGATAAGCGCGAATATCTCTTCCTGGAGCTTCGTGGCTTCCGGACGGTCGGTATACTTAATATTGCGCAGCCGGCGATCATAATAATCAAGCCCCAAAACGGTCAAATGGGCCAGGCGTTCGACCCCGACCTCGATCTCCCGCTTGATCCGGCGTAGCGCCGCGAGGTATTGCCCTTTGCGCCACGTTTCGCCCATGTGCGAGCTCCGTTTGAGCCCCATGGCCTTCGCTTTACGTAAAATTGGCGCGCCGATCCAATTGACATAACTGACCGCGCTGCCGTTGCCGCTCCACTTCAGGTCCTCGATCTCGGAGCCGATACTGCTGACCCCCACAACGCGCTTGCGGTATTCCGGCTCCAATGAATTTAAAGCCTGTTCAAATTGATCGACCTCAGCCTGGGCCGCCTTTCTGGCCTCATAAGCAAAGATCAGCCTTTCCCGGATCTCATTTTCCGTCAGCTCCATCTTCGTTTTCTTTTTCTCGAGGACGAGCTGGTCACGGATATCATCAAAAGCTTCCAAAAATTCTTTTAAAATGGTCGGTTCGTCAACCCCGTATAACCGGACTTCCGATTCCGTGACCTCACTGAGAATGTGCCACTGGACATCGTGCAAAGACATCCCTTCATAAGGCCGTAACATCGCGGTCTTTACTTCTTCCTTCGTGGCCTTTTGCAGAACCTTGCGGAAATGGTCCTTGCGGAACGCCTTCAGAACAAAAAGCTTGATCTCAACGCCGAACCGTTCTTTGGCTTCTTCTTCGGCTTCAAATAATTTTTGAATAAGGTCGCGTAATGATGTGCCATGATAATCCGTGATCTCCAGATACCGGAGATTATCTTCCAGGACTTGCGCCAGGATGCCCTTTTTGATCAACTCAAAACGATAAGCCGGGTTGGCATCCGTGACGGCTTTGATCATCGCGAACGGTTTTTCAAAATCATTCCAGTTGACCGACTTCCTTACGTACGTGACGTAACGCTTTAACCTGCGCACGGCCTTGCCGTAATCGATCGCTTCAAAAGAAAAGTCGTTGCCGCGAGTAATTCCTAAAAGTTTCTTGAATTCCCGGTCAGCATCCTCTTGCGAAATAATGGCGGGATCAACAGGATGTTCCTGCAAATCGATCGCCAGGCGCTCTCTCAAGAATTTCAATGTCAAAACAAAACGACGACGGGCCTCGGCGTCTTTAAGTAAATATTCCAGAAGATATTCGGCGAAGACCAGCCCCATCGCGTGCTCGTGCAGGACTGTTTTGGGAAGAGTCTGAATATAACCCAAGAAATCTTTCTTGAACGACGCATCATCCGGCCCAACGCCGAAGGCGATCGTCAATTCGTTTTTGGTCGCCCGCGGATGGACGCGCAGCCATTCGCCGATCTGCCTTGACCGGTCGCCCGTATCCTCATCGACTGGCGAAGAGGCTTGGTCATTACGGCTGGGTGCCTTCTCCATGATCACGATATCGTTAGGCAAGAACAGATAATTGTCTTCCTTCGCGCCTTCGATCGGGATGTCGATCCTCGTCGTGGGAACTTGCCTGAGGGCTAACTTCAATCCTTTCAGAAGAACGGGACCAAGCCAGTCTTCGACCGCCCGATATCCACGGCGGGACAAACGCTTCTTCCCTTTTTCAGCGTCCCTTTTTTCCAGCAAGAGCACCTGGTCTCCGGGTTTCAGCAAATCACCCAAATGGTCCAGATAATGCGTAAATTTCGTTTCGGCCCCGTCAAAGACCTGCCCCAGGAGCCCTTTAAGAATAACGGCCTTTCCGGGTGTCCGGACCAGACCTCCCAGATGTCTGTACACCTCGGCATCGGCAACATCTTCGCTACGCAGATAGATCAATCGCCGATTGAACCGTTCGAACTCGCTGAAAGACCGGCTTATCGCGCGCAGATCATTGATGTCCGGTGAATGGCGAGGATCAACAGGGTTATCGGTATTCTTGGGACCATTGTCCTCTTTAGGGCGAACGTTAAGAGCGATCATGTCGACATACAAGGCGGGAACAATATCAGCGCCTGGCCAGGGCGCGATCACGGTGCGGCCGTTGAAAATACCCCGGTTTTTCAACAAGGCCAGCAAGGCGGAATACAAATTCAAAGCGCGTTCCTTGGGTTGTAATTCGCTCTCTACCGTCCGGACCGGGATCAGGGTGCGTTTGATCGCGTCCAGCAACCACGACGGGCTTTGACCAGTGTACATTTGGATATTAAAGCCCGTCCTGCCCTTGCCTTGCGCTTCCACCGGTGAAGAACTCTTCTCATCGTCCGCGTCTTCCCCCTCGACCAGCCGCCGGAAATGCTCCTCATCCTTCTGAGATCGCGAAAGCGCGGATCGAATTTCATTCTGGATCTCAACTTCACGTGTCGTTTTGGGCCCGACCTTTGGAACTTCTTCTGGTTTCCTTTCCGGGGTGATATCTTTTTTCGGCTCATGTTTACCCCGAGCCGCCGGCGCTGCGTGCCTGGCCAATACTTTTCCCAGACCCCCGACCTTCGCCTTGCGGCTGATGATCATCTGGCGCATGACCGCGTCTAATCGTGACCGCGCCGCGCCAAGGCGATCTCTTCCCTGGCTGATCCTGTCCAACTTGTCTTCCAACTGGCGCCGGGCCGCGTCCGCGCGTTTTTGCCGTAATTGATCAGTGGCTGCTTTTTCCCGGATATTTTTCTGTTGCGCCTTTTGTAATTCCCTGGCTTTTCTGACCTCTTCGCTTACTTGGATTTTTGGCCTTTGATACGGTGGTATTTGCGGTTTAGCTCCGTGAAGTTCCCGTAAAGAACCTTCCGGAATGGCATAGGCCTCACCAAGCCTTGCCCAGGTAATATTATCTATTTTTGTGGCATCTCTTAATGGGGACTCCAGTGCTTTGATAACATAGCATTGTATGCCAAAGGCCTCGAGACGCTGATGGCTCAACCCTGCCGCATAACGGAATTCCCGAAAAGCTTTCCCTTGTTCAACGTTCGGGAGGTCTCTGACAATCATTTCCTGTCTTTGTGTCCGTCGGTAACCTGTCCGGAACAAAACCGGCTCTTCTCCTAATACTTCGGCAAAACTTAGCAAGATCCTGTCCAGCCTGGTCCCGCTGCTATTTAATCGGCGCATTTGAGCGATCTTGTTGCTCAAAGAATTATCAAAGGGCTGCAGGCTTCCATCCAGGCTTGACCACCACCACCATTGATTGACTTGCTGATATAATGACAACCGTTGCGTGATCGCATCGATTGATTCAATGCCCAAAAGCGCGTTCCACTGGGCTTGTTCTTCGAACGTCCACTGGTCAAAGCTGATGATCCGCTCGCGGCGCACGCCGCTCACCAACCACTTATCCCCCACCCGGCGCAACACAAAACCTTTCAGATCGATCCAGCCCATTGCGCGATCCACCAAAGTCTCTGTGGTCAGATGCCTCCTTCGCACTGCCCCGGTACCCGTGTTCAGGAATACCAGCAGCTCGGCGGCCGACATCTCCCTCCGGGATATCAGAAGGCGCGCGTATATCCGGATCATTTCTTCAACAACTTTTTGCGTCCCTAATATATACGACAAGATATCTTTATCGTCGTGGCGCCGGAACCCATCTGCCGTCATGGCCGCGCGGATCGATCCTTCCACCAGACGTTCCTGCAATCGTGCCGTCCAGATCCTGTTACCTTCTGGACTGTCATCAATATCGCCGTCCCTTAACCCCTGATCGCTGACCCCGAATATCGCCGAAACAGATGTACACAATGCTTTTATTAGTCCCCGCAGATACATCGGCGGTATTTTCCGTTTTCCTTTGAACCAATCGCTCACCCCATCCGGGCTGGAATAACCTATGGATCGGGCCAATTCATTGAATCCAATTTTCCGCGCCGCCTGCAATTGCCCAAACCTTGCCCCCACCAATTTTCGGTAATTAGTGGCAGACACTGGGCTTGAAACGCCGGATCCTTCAAACTTTGCCACGGCCGCGGCGAGCGTAAGAACGATGACGATCTGATTACTGTTGATCGTCTGAACGAAATGGATCCCGGCGCGCGCCAGCTCGGCCTTCAACTGATCCTGAATAAGATCGTAATGCGTGCACCCAAGGACCAGAACGTTCGGTTTTCTTCCGATCTTCGCCAAGATCACGTTGAGCCGATCAACCAGGATCTCTAACTCCGCATCGATCTTTTTCTCCCTGCCATGATCATCGGCGTCGAGCTGGATGGCATCGACCAGCGCTTGCGCGGAAAATAAATACGCGATCTTCTTTTCCAGGCTTTGCGGCGCTTGTATTCTTTTTACTCTTTTCGCGTCTTTCATATCCTCCTGCGTGATAACCGTAAAGCCAAACAACTCCAGAAGCTTCCGATAAGAATTGGATTCCTCAGAATAAACGCTGGCCTTTGTGGCCATGACTATTACTGTCTTATCGGCGGTCTTCGCGTTGCTCTCATAATAGGCTTTCAACTCTTCAACAACAGGCTTGATAGGAGCAATGATCCGCGCCTTGCTTCCATCCAGGCCTTTTTCATCAAGCATCTGGCGGATAATGGCCTCGGCGCCCACTCCGTCAAAGGTGTTGCAGGAAACGCAAAAGATGTCATCCGCCGTCGCGTGGCTATCCAGTATTTTCTGAACAAGCCTTCTGAAGATCCGTACTATTTCCTCAACAGGCCGGCCGCCGACCGTTTCATTGAGAACGTGCGTATTGATATTGAATTGATCCATCTTGTCGGGATAACGTTGTTCGAGGAGCGGGATGAGGCGGTTGCGGGTCTCAATGCCGCCGGCGCCGGAATCGATGATGTGGATCGTGACCTTGGCGGGCGGCGCCCGTGCCGGGGGCCGCAACCGGGAAACTTCCCGGGAAGGCTGGCCCTCATCTGAAACCGGCGAGGAGGATTGTTCCGGCGGGCGGACATGACGGTCCGTGTTATCGACAAGCTTCAACATTCTATTCTGCGGTTTCTTTTTTTCGACCACCTTGTCAAGACACCGGGCAAAATTATGCATAAGGCGGAATATTTTATCTATGAGATAATCTCTCCAGCGATTGATCCTCGCTCTTCTTTTGAGATAACCATTGCGATTATGTTCCGCGACCTTGAACCTCACATATCTTGCGCGCGCCCATCTTTTCCAAGCCTGCAACAGGCCCGATCTTGATTTTGACCTTATGGATTGTCGGCCCCTGTAAGAATCCAGATTCACGACATTGTCACGGCCGCGAACTGACTGATCACCATCCTTATTAAAAGATCCGTGAGAGTCCACCGGCGAGGAGGCGTTCTCCGGCGCCAGCCCGATCGTCTGCTCAACTTCCTGCACGCTGCTCTGCCACAATTTAAATACCTCAGCCGACAATTTCCTGCCACTATTCCTCCAGCGAAGGTCTTCAAGATCACTAAGTCTGTCGTAAAGAGCAACAGGCGAATCCTCCAGCCAGCGCTCCATGAAAACACTCAAAATGCCGCGTGAGGTGAAAATAAGATCCATGCGGGATTCAAACACATCCCAGATGAAGGAAAGCTCTGCGACGATCCCGGCGGGCATCGTTGCCGGATACCGGCCGGTGGCCGCGTATAGCGCCAATGCCAGCAATTGATATCCTTTAATGCTCGTTAACAGATATTTATAATTAAAGAATTCAGCGATATATTTCTCGGCAATTTCCCGGTCAAGGTCGCTGAAAAGACCACCGTTCTCTTCCAGGGCCAATCCCTTGATTTCCGCCGGAATAGGATGATGAACCGGCGCGATCCGCTTGGCAAAATAGGTGCTCCCCTCCATTTCATTCCAGAAAGCATTGACCACAGCGCTGTGTTCTTCCGGCGCGTGAAAAACAGGGGCTAACCCGGCCTTGAGATAACGCCAGTCATAACGTTCCTGGTTCATGACGATCATGGCCATGGCGACATATTTGAATTTTTCAGGAAGCTTGCCCCTGACCCCGAGCAGATGGCTGTAAAAATCAGTGCCCAGACTGCCCCGGGAGCTCAGATAAAGGATCTTCTCGGCTTGTTCTTTGGCGGTCAAGGTCGCTTTCAGGGCCTTGTCACTTTCATTTTTAATATGTGAGATCACGCCCCAGACCGGAGGCAGCCAGGAAAGCATCTGCGTAAAATCATTCAACATATCCCGCGACGGCGGCTCCATTCCCCATTCGGGACGTTCCGTCAGAAGCGCATGGGCTGTCAGGGCGTCCGGAAGGTAATAAAATTCCGGCTGAAGGGTATGAAAAACTTTTGTGGCGCTTCTTTGGATCTCGGGATTATCGTCGGTCAAAACATTCTGAACCGCGGCCAAAGCGTCAAACCCGCGCTTTAAGACCTCTTTCCACCTGCGCTCAGCGACCAGGACATAAGCTTCTTCGGCGTCGGGATGGAGGCCGGTGGGGGACCATTTTAACCGCCGTAGAACGCGGGCGATCACTGCGCGGAACCGCCAATCCGGGTCCCGGATCCATGTCATTAATACATAATCCCGGGCCGGTTCACTAAAATCCTTGGAAGATCCGATGATAAGGCGTTGCGCCTCACCCGCATTGATCTTTCCAGCCATAAAATCCCGATGAATTCTCGCCAAAGCAGTTTGGAAACTCGTTTTACTGCCCTCGTCCGAAACCGGCGAGGAGGCCCTGGGGGGTGAAGTTTGTTCCGCGGCCCTTCGGGCATCAAAATAGCCGGCCTTGCTCATGTCCACCAGAACGGTCTCATACATCATGAAGTGCCCAATGACCATCATCCGCCACGGCGTTGTTTCGCCGGTGCGGATCATGTCGGCTTCGTAATGGAGCAACGCCGTTTCCAACGGAAACGCGGTATCCCAGAGGATCCGCCGGAATTCCTTGGTATAAAATTCTTTATGGTCGGCCAAAGACACATTGAACAGCCTCTTGAGCTTTTCCCACTGTTGCGGATCCCTGCGGCGCAGTTCACCTGCCCAGCGCGAAACCCAACGGGCCTTGTCCATATCCCGCGCCTCCAGAAGCCAGACATACAGATCCTGATACAACGCGGTTTCCGGCGTTACCAGTACGCGATCCTTGTAATAATCTCCGATCGAAAGATTTTGATGTAACAGACCCATCGCGGCCGGGTCAGAAGGAAGGATAAATGCCGGATCAACAGCGGAGAGGAGAGCTAACTTTGTGACCGCTTTGCGCAGCTGCCACGCCCTCAAACGGTCTTTGTGAAGAGGAACAAACCGCAGAAATTCCAACCGCAGGACAACCCGCCGCAGGAGACCGTAACGGACATCTTTGTTCCCCAGCAGTTTGAGGCGGGCGTGCAAATAGTCCACCGGAGGCGCGCGGATACTCAACAGCCATTTGGTTAAAAAGTCTCGATAGATGTTCTCACCATTGTTCCAAAAGGCATTTAGTTCTTTTGGCAAAAATCCCGTTTTCAAATTCAGAATGACCGCCGCGACGGCCAACATACCCGCGGCAATGACCACGAACGGCAGACCAAAGGCAATGGACAACGCGAGAGTTAGCACCGTCAATACACTAAGATAGCCGCGGCCCGATTCATTACCGGAAACCGGCTTGGGGCCTCGGGGCTCTTCGGCATACACATAGAAACTTTCATCGCGCGACGGGAATGTACCTTTTTTGACTTGATCACGGTATTCCCGGATAACCGGCAAATGATCTTCGAGGCGGTCACTTCGCACCCGGTTCCACTTTCCAAGCATTTTAGGATTTTTCCTGGAAAGTTCACTTTTGCCCAGCAGGTCATCAATAACCAGGACTTGTCCGTCGGTGAAACCTCCGGCGCCGATGCCGATCGTGGGGATATCAACGGCTTCGGTAACGCGGCGCGCGACATCCGCGTCGGTCAACTCAATAACGATGGCGAACGCGCCGGCATCCTCAAGAGCCTCGGCGTCAGCGATCAATTTCTCGGCTTCCGCCGGCGTGCGGCCTTTAACACGATGCTTCTCTTCCGTCTGCGGCGTGTGGCCAATATGGCCCATGACCGGGATATCGGCTTCAACAATCGCTGCAACGATCTCGGCGACTTCCTGGCCGCCCTCGAGCTTGACCACATCGGCGCCGGCAGCAAAAAAGTTTTGAGCATTGGCAATGGCCGTTTCCTTTGCATCATACGAATGAGCGGGCATGTCACCAACTAACATAGCGCGCCGACTGCCGCGCGCGACGCTTTTAACCGCTTCGGTCATCTCCGGCATCGTCACAAAAGCAGTGTTCTTATAGCCCAAACGCACCGGACCGTATGAATCTCCCACCAGCACAATGTCGATCCCGCCTTGTTCCAGCAGCCGCGAATCTTCCTCATTATATCCGGTCAACATGGTGATCTTCTCTTTGCGCGCTTTCATGCGGCCCAAGGTCTCCGGCGTGATCTTTACCGCTTTATATATCCTGGCAAGCGTGATAATGACCACAACCGCCGTGATCACAACCCAAACCGTCGCTGGGCTAAGGTTCTGCCATTGTAGCGGCCAGAATATTCCCGAGCCCAAAGCCGCCATGACGCCAACCCGGCCGTGGCCGGATTCAGCTCTCAACTTCTCCTCGAACAATCCCCGAGCCGCAACAATATCTTCAAACACATGCCGCCTTGCGTAGAACATCCATATGGATAACGGATCGCTAACTTTATTTGGATTCTGCAGGAACTGATAGATTTCAGCCCGCATTTTTCGATTCTTTTGAGGATCCGGATCTAGTTTCTTCACGATCATTCCATCCATCTGCTCCTCTTCTAAACGCATTTGATAAATGTGTCGAAACACCGATGCCAATTGAGGCTCCTCTATTCTTCTGATCCTTGTGAGCAATCTCTGTCTTAAATTGCGGTATCTTCCACCTATCCGTTCGCGTCGATTGACCTGCCTGATCGTTCCTACAGTCGTTCCAAGCATTTTTGCCAAAGGCGTATCGCGAATATTCAATTCTGTCCTTAAAATTTCAACCATATAGCGAAGTTCTTCGGCGGCCTGCCGCTGTTCACCCAAATAGAACGATATTCGTCCCTGAATCTCTCGGGGGCTAATGTTTACAAACTCCAGCCAGTCTATCTTTGCCAACGTTTCTTTGCTCATCCGGAGCGCTTTGGCCGTCGCATTCCTGCCAAATTTTTGTTCTTTCATAAACCTTTGAATAATATCTCGACGCTCCTGCACTACCCGTCGCTCTTCATCCTGTCCGTTCAAAAATTGCCTTTCAATTTTTTCTATGGCCTTTGAAATCTTTTGGGCCATCAATTCGGAGATCGACCCGCCTTTGCCAATATAATGGAAGAACCAGCGATGAAGATCATAATGAGGAAGCCCTCTTTCCCCGATCCCTGACCGCTTCATAGTTTTTCGAAGTTTTTCAATTAATTCAACAGCCTCCCCCTGCGGTAAAAGCCTGGCCCTCGACCCAGGCTCTTTATTTCCTTCCACCGGCGAAGAGGAGGCTTCGGGGTCATCGAATAAAGTCTCAATTTCACTTCTTCTGTCCTCTTCGTCTTCTTCGGAAAATTCCTCACCGCTTGGGTCATCAATATTTCTCGATTCCCCGTCGATATCCATCCTTTTCCGGGTCGGCTTGGCGAGGACCGGACGCTGTGCGGGATAACCGAAATAATCGAAAATACGCCGGGCGCCGTTGTATCCACCCTGCAGTTCCCGGTCCTCCACCCAGGAGGTGATCAAACGCGCGATATCATTACGGCTCCCTTTGACCTGCTCAAGTTTCCTGACCCTTTTCCAGCGGGTGTGCATCGACACTTT
>ORJL011574443.1_pt1 | contig 32286 bp, 30 predicted proteins | sample 1779941 | NCBI WGS metagenome assembly ORJL01 (sample SAMEA104232317, study PRJEB22302) | groundwater metagenome | biome: forest; feature: aquifer; material: groundwater | place: USA | collected 2011-08-07 | depth 5.8 m | reverse complement strand
GTCGGCGGCGGCATCGCCTACAACATGGACGAGTTGCGCGATCTGGTCGAGCGCGGCATCGAGCTCAGCCCGGTGCACGAGATCCTCGTCGAGGAATCGGTCATCGGCTGGGAGGAGGTCGAGCTCGGGGGGGTGCGCGACCGCCACGACAACTGCATCATCATCTGCTCGATCGAGAACATCGACCCGATGGGCGTCCACACCGGCGATTCGGTGACGGTGGCGCCGGCGTTGACGCTGACCGACAAGGAATACCAGATCATGCGCGACGCCTCGATCGCGTGCCTGCGCGAGATCGGTGTCGACACCGGCGGGTCGAACGTGCAGTTCGCCGTCGATCCGGCAACCGGCCGCATGGTCGTGATCGAGATGAATCCGCGCGTGTCGCGTTCATCGGCGCTGGCCTCGAAGGCCACCGGCTTCCCGATCGCCAAGGTCGCGGCACGGCTTGCCGTCGGCTACACGCTCGACGAACTGCTGAACGACATCACCGGCACGACGCCGGCCTCGTTCGAGCCCACGATCGACTACGTCGTCACCAAGATGCCGCGCTTCGCCTTCGAGAAATTCCCCGGGGCGGAGGCGTTGCTCACCACTTCAATGAAGAGCGTGGGCGAGGCGATGTCGATCGGCCGCACCTTCCAGGAGTCGCTGCAAAAGGCGCTGCGCTCGATGGAAACCGGCCTGACCGGCCTCAACGAGATCGAGATCAAGGGCGCGCCCGACAAGGCCGCCATCGTGGGCGCGCTGTCCCGGCCGACGCCCGACCGCATCCTGGTGATCGCCCAGGCGTTTCGCCATGGCCTCTCGGTCGAAGAGGTCGCCCAGGCGTCGAAATACGAGCCGTGGTTCCTGCGCCAGATCCGCGAACTGGTGGAGGCCGAGGCCGTCATTCGGACGGGTGGCCTGCCGGAGGATGCCAAGGGCCTGCTCGACCTCAAGAAGAAAGGCTTTTCCGACGACCGCCTCGCCGAACTCACGGGCCAGAAGGCGATCGATGTGGCCGACCGTCGCCGCAGTCTCGGCATCCGGCCGGTATTCAAGCGGATCGATACCTGCGCCGCCGAATTCGAGTCGCACACGCCCTACCTCTATTCCTGCTACGAGGGCGATGGGACGCACCCGGCGGAGTGCGAGGCGCAGCCGACCGACCGCCGCAAGGTCATCATCCTGGGCGGCGGGCCGAACCGCATCGGACAGGGCATCGAATTCGACTATTGCTGCGTCCACGCCGTCTACGCCCTGCGCGAGGCCGGCTACGAGACCATCATGGTCAACTGCAATCCGGAGACGGTCTCGACCGACTACGATACCGCCGACCGCCTCTATTTCGAGCCGCTGACGGCCGAAGACGTGATCGAACTGGTCGAGGTCGAGCGCCGGAACGGCGAATTGCTGGGCCTGATCGTGCAGTTCGGCGGCCAGACGCCGCTCAAGCTTGCCAAGCCCCTCGAGGCGGTGGGCATCCCCATTCTCGGGACCTCTCCCGACGCCATCGACCTGGCCGAGGACCGTGACCGCTTCCAGAAGCTGATCCACGAGCTGAAGCTTCGGCAGCCGGACAACGGCACGGCGACATCGCAAGAGGAGGCGATCGTCGTCGCCGAGAGGATCGGCTATCCGGTCGTCATTCGCCCATCGTATGTGCTGGGCGGTCGCGCGATGCAGATCGTCTACGATCGGGTCGGGCTCGAGCGCTATACGCGCGATGCCGTGAAGGTCTCGGGTGACACGCCGGTGCTGATCGATTCCTACCTGCGGGATGCCATCGAGGTCGATGTCGATGCCCTCGCCGACAAGGACCAGAACGTCTTCGTCGCGGGGATCATGGAGCATATCGAGGAGGCTGGGATCCATTCCGGCGACTCGGCCTGCTCGCTGCCGCCGCATTCGCTGCCGTCGAAAATCCTGGACGAGATAGGGCGCCAGACCGAGGCAATGGCCAAGGCGCTCAAGGTCGTCGGCCTGATGAACGTGCAGTATGCGGTCAAGGACGGCGAGATCTACGTGCTCGAGGTCAACCCGCGTGCCAGCCGCACCGTACCGTTCGTCGCCAAGGCGACCGGCCAACCCATCGCCAAGTACGCCGCCCGCCTGATGGTCGGTGAACCGCTGAAGGCGCTGGCCATCAGGAAGGCGCGCGGCAAGCACGTTGCGGTCAAAGAGGCGGTCTTCCCGTTCGCCCGCTTCCCCGGCGTCGACATCATCCTCGGTCCCGAGATGCGTTCGACCGGCGAGGTCATGGGGCTCGACACCAATTTCGGCCGTGCCTTCGCCAAGTCGCAGCTCGGCGCCGGCAGCAAGGTCCCGCTCGAAGGCGTGGTCTTCGTCTCGGTCAAGGACCAGGACAAGGCGGCGATGGTCAAGCCGCTGAAGCGCCTGATCGACCTCGGTTTCACAGTGGTGGCAACCGGCGGCACCTCCGAGTTCATGCGCAGGCACGGCATCGAGACCCAGCGGGTCAACAAGGTGCTCGAGGGGCGGCCCCACATCGTCGACCTGATGAAGGACGGCAAGGTCCAACTCGTCTTCAACACCGTCGACGGTGCGAGCGCGTTGACCGACAGCTTTGCGCTTCGGCGCACGGCGCTGATGTACAAAATTGCATATTATACGACGGTCGCCGGCGCCAAGGCGTCGGTCGAAGGCATCGCGGCGCTGCGCGCGGGCGCTCTGGACGTGGCGCCCCTGCAATCCTACTTCAAAACGGCGTTCTAGACGCCCGTTTCCGGCCACCCATTCCGGTTGATCCCGCCTGACCTGCCCACCGCAGGTCCTCTGATCGGGTCCGTTGGCCGTTGACGCCGCACGATTCATTGAGGACGATCTGACAATGGAAAAGGTTCCGATGACGGCCGAGGGGTTGAAGAACCTCGAGGACGAATTGAAGCATCTGAAGAGCGTTGAGCGGCCTTCGATCATCAAGGCGATCGCGGCGGCGCGCGAGCATGGCGATCTCTCCGAGAATGCCGAATACACTTCGGCCCGCGAACGCCAGAGCTTCATCGAAGGCCGGATTGCCGAGATCGAGAACATCATCTCGCGCGCCGAAGTCATCGATTTCAGCAAGCTTACGGGCAAGGTCGTGAAGTTCGGCGCCACCGTCCGGCTGGCCGACGAGGACACCGACGAGAAGGTGAAGTACCAGATCGTCGGGCCTTATGAGGCGGATCTCAGCAAGGGCAGCATCTCGGTGACGTCGCCCATCGGCCGGGCGCTCATCGGCAAGACCGTCGGCGACACGGTCGAGGTCCAGACGCCACGCGGCGCGCGCTCCTACGAGGTCGTGGGCGTCCAGTTCAAGTAGGGGCCGATCGGGCCACGGGACTTACGTCCCGTGCGGTCGGCGTCCAGTTCAACTAGACGCCATCATCGCCCGTGCGCGACGGATGCCGGTCGACTTCATGACCGCGTACTGGATTCCGAACAGGGCGACCTTGCTGCCGATTGCCCAGACCGATTTGGCGGCTGCCCAGGTCGCCGCGTCGAGAGCGAGAGCCAGCGCGACGTTGAGCGCGGCCGAGAAGAACATCAGCCCGGCCCAGACATAGCCGAAAGTGACGCCGAGGTCCGGCACGGTCGCCTTGGCTATCGGCGGCAGGTAATGGTTCATCCAGCCGCGCTTCAGCATCACGACGCCGACCACGATGTAGATGATGCTGGGCTTGAGCATCACGAAGCGCGGATCGTCGGTGAGGAACGTCGCCGTTCCGGACGCGAGGATGATGATCACGCTCAGCCATTGCAGGGCTTCGACCGGCTGCTTGCGGACGAAATGCCATCCGATCTGGCCGATGCCGAGCGCCATGCCCAGTCCGACGGCGAGGAAGAGGTTGTCCGTCAGCACATACGCGCCGAGGAAGAGCAGCGTCGACGCCATGTCGAGCAGCAGGGCCCGGGACGCCTGAAAGAGATTCTTCATGGCTCGCGACTTCCGCCGCCCTCGTTACGACAACGGTGTGTATTTATAAATACACGGCGTTCCCTTCAAGGGGAATCCGTGTCAGCCGACGGCTTTGATGAAGGTATCCTTCATCACGATCAGGCCACGGCGGAAGGTATAGAGGTCGCAACCCAGCCACTCCTGGCGCTCGCCGCTCCTGAGCGTGGCGGTGCGGTGCCATTCCGTGACGGCCCTGTTGCCGCAGATGAATTCGCCGGTGTGCCGCCATTTGACGTCGCCGGTAGCGGCGAACAGCGGCTCGAAATAGCTTCGGATGGCGGCCTTGCCCTTGAAGCTCTGGCCCCAGGGGTCCGGTCCCTTGGCATTGCGGAATTCGCCGTCCTCGGCGAAGAAGCCGACGATGCTGTCGACGTCGCGGCGGGTAAAGGCGTCGGCGATCTCGTGCAGGCGTTCGAAGGTTACGTCGGGCGCTGCATTTCCGTCCATGATCGGTCCTTCTCTCACTCGGCTGGTATCGGCACTCCGGGCACCTGCTTGGCGGTGCGGAACACCATCATCGACTTCACGTGGCTGACGTTGGGGGCAGAGGTGAGCCGTGTCGTCAGGAATTTCTGATATTCGTCCCACGTCTCGGCCACGATCTTCAGCAGAAAGTCGGCCTCGCCAGCCAGCATGTGGCACTCGCGAACCTCGTCCCAGCCGGCAATCAGTTCCTCGAACGACTTGAGGTCGGCCTCGGCCTGACTGTTCAGCCCGACCAAGGCGAATACCGAGACGCTGTAGCCCAGCGCCTCGGGGCTGAGTTCTGCGTGGTAGCCCTTGATGATGCCGGCGCGTTCGAGCGAGCGGACCCGGCGCAGGCAGGGTGGCGCGGAAATACCGGCGCGCTCCGCCAGATCGACGTTGGTCATGCGACCGTTGGATTGCAGGTCGCTGAGAATGCGCCGGTCGATCCGATCGAGCTTTGCGCGAGCCATCTTGGGTTTCCTCCGTTGGCCGCGCTCTATGCCAGAACCGTGCCAGCCACGCAATAAAGTTGCGAGAACCGGCGGATGTCCTGTGAACAATTGCGCTGAAATCTCATTAGGCCGTGCATCGGCGGCGAGGTTTGCATATATGTAAGAGATATGCGGAAGACGGGATGCGGGACTTACATGGCAGCAACTCATCGTAGTAAAGTGCTTATTCTCGGGTCAGGGCCGGCAGGCTACACAGCGGCGATCTATGCCGCCCGCGCGAGCCTGAAGCCGATGCTCGTTCAGGGAATTCAGCCGGGCGGCCAGCTTACCATCACTACGGATGTCGAGAATTACCCCGGCTTCGCCGACGTCATCCAGGGTCCCTGGCTGATGGAGCAGATGCAGAAGCAGGCCGGGCACGTCGGAACCGAGCTGTTCTTCGACACCATCGTCGACGTCGACCTCAACCGCCGCCCATTCGCCTGTATCGGCGACTCGGGCGACCGCTACGAAGCCGACGCTCTCATCATATCGACCGGCGCCACGGCGAAATGGCTGGGGCTGCCGACCGAAGAGACCTTCAGGGGCGGTGGCGTCTCGGCCTGCGCCACCTGCGACGGGTTCTTCTTCCGCGGCAAGGAGGTCGTCGTGGTGGGGGGCGGCAACACCGCCGTCGAGGAGGCTCTCTACCTCACGCACCACGCCTCGAAGGTAACGCTGGTCCACCGCCGCGATTCGTTCCGTGCCGAGAAGATTCTGCAGGATCGTCTGTTCAAGAATCCCAAGGTCACGGTGCTGTGGGATCACGCGGTGCAGGAAATCCTGGGCGAGAGGACGCCGGCGCCGCTGGTCAAGGGTGTCCGCCTGCGCAACGTCAAGACTGGAATCGAGCAGGAAATCGCCACCGACGGCGTGTTCGTCGCCATCGGCCATTCGCCCAATACCGAGCTGTTCAAGGGCAAGCTTGCCATGGACGGCGAAGGCTACCTGATCACCAGGCCGGACTCGACGGCGACCGACATCGAGGGCGTCTACGCTGCAGGTGACGTGCAGGACAAGATCTTCCGTCAGGCCGTAACAGCGGCCGGAACCGGCTGCATGGCGGCACTTGAAGCGGAGAGATGGCTGGCCGGCCAGGAGGCGCGCCTCGCGCAAGCCGCGGAGTAGGCGGCGGCGCGGGCAGGGGAGGCAATGTCATGGACTGGGACAAGCTGCGGATCTTTCAGGCCGTAGCCGATGCCGGCAGCTTCACGCACGCCGGCGAGACCTTGAAGCTCAGCCAGTCGGCGATCTCGCGCCAGATCGGTGCGCTCGAGGAACAGCTCGGCGTCATGCTGTTTCACCGTCATGCGCGCGGCCTCATCCTGACGGAGCAGGGCGAGCTGCTCTACCGCACCGCGCGCGACATGGCGGCCAAGGTGAATACCGCGGAGGCCCTGCTGCGGGCCAACCAGGACAAGCCGGCGGGCCGCCTGAAGGTGACGGCGGCGGTCGGCTTCGGCTCGACATGGCTTACCGCGCAGATGCACGAGTTCATCACGATGTATCCCGACATCGATGTCAGCCTCGTGCTCTCCGACAACGAACTCGATCTCGGCATGCGCGAAGCCGACGTTGCGATCCGAATGGTCATGCCGCGCCAGCCCGGGCTCGTGCAGCGGCACCTGCTGACCGTGCGCAGCCATGTCTATGCCTCCCACAGCTACATCCAGAAATACGGGAAGCCCAAGACCGTCGAGGAACTCGACCAGCATCGGCTGATCATCTTCGGCGAGGACGCCCGCGCGCCCGTGCAGGACGTCAACTGGCTGCTGCGCGAAGGCAATGTCGACCCTTCGGCGCGGGTCGTGGTGCTGCGCGTCAACAATGTCTATGGGATTTTCCGGGCGGTCGAATCGGGCCTCGGCATCGCCTCGCTGCCGGACTACCTCGCGCGCGAGTCGACGAAGCTCGAGAATGTGCTGCCGGACCTCAATGTTCGCACGACGGATGTGTATTTCACCTATCCGGAGGAATTGCGGCACTCCAAGCGCATCGCGGTGTTTCGCGATTTCCTCCTTCGGAAGGTCGCGGAAACACGATTCTGAGTGTCAGACTTGCAGGATTGCATAGGCAGTGAAAGGCATGCGTTGATCGCATGCCAGTGTTCCCCACATCGCCTCTAGCAATACGTCTGGTGAGGAATAGGCTGCCATCAGGTCTTCGATACGAAAAGTTTGTTCTGATCGTCATCGAAACTCGGGATCCGTTTGATCCCACGTCTCCCAGACGTGAAGCCTCCCTGTTCAACTCGCCGGGCCTTTTGGCCCGGCGTTTTTTTGTCTCCCGCGCGATGGTGAGAGTGGGCGAAATGCCGCTGGCTGGGGCAAACGGGCCTCCCGCCCACTATTTAATGTGGAAGTCCGAACACTCCCTATGTAGCTTCCGCACCAGCCAGACCGATGTTCACCGAAGTCCGCCAAGCAATTCTGCCTCTGGCTCTGCGCCGCATTAAGCGCCGTGGTGATCTTGAGCGCGCCGGCCTCCTGATCGAGTCGCTGGCGCGTCACTGGCGCGACCGCAAGCCGTTCGAACTCCTGATCGTGGCACCCCGCCAGGACGTCCAGTTGCTGCGCAGCAGCTTGCCGCGCTTTCCGAACATCGATGTCTCGGTGCGATCGGAAAGCGACTTTTTCTCCGCGGTCAGCCGGTTCTATTTGATGACGGGTTGGTACCGGCAGCAGATCGTGAAACTCCACGTTCCGGCGAAGCTGGGCTTTGGCGGCTACCTGACGCTGGATTCCGATGTCTGCTGTGTCGGGGATTTCGACGCGACGACGTTCGTCATGGACAGGGTGGCGATGTCGCGATGGGAACCGAAGCTGCATCATGATTGGTGGCGCCACGCCTCCGAGATCGTGGGTGTGCCCTACGATCCCATGTCACACGGCCTTTCTGTCACGCCGAACCTTCTCCATGGGGCGCTTGCCGCGCAGGCGCTCGACTATTTCCGCTTCGGCCCCATCGATGGCATCACATCGCTTTGCTATTGGCTGGGCCGCAAGATCAACACGGTCCCGTGGACGGAGTATTCGCTTTACACCAGCGTGGCGGAGCAGAAGGGGAACCTGTTCGACTATCACGCCCATTGGGACCCCTGCTACTACGCCGACGTCCAGCTGTTCTCGCGAAAGTCCTGCGTCTGGGGTGCCGACGATTTCGAGCGCATGGCTCAATTGCCCAACGGGACCAATCCCGGCGGCAAGTTCATCATCGTCCAGAGCCACGCCCGCATTCCCATCGAACGCGTGCGCGAATACTGCCTGAGCTTCGCCGGCTAGGGCGGGAAGGCATTGGGCTGAATCGGCGGGTGAGGTGCCGGCGATCCCGAACCCGTCGCCGCGGCAGCGTGCAGGCACTGCCAGCATTTGCTCACGCAGATATGACGTGTCGCGGAGGTTGCTTCGCGCGAACCCGGATGACGGACAAACCTTGAGTCATCCTTATCTAGGCTAGTCTAGGCTAGGCTTTCCCGTTGTCTTCGCCAATCTTGGGGGCACGTTCCTCGCCGCCGGCGCGCTTGCCGTCGATGCTGAGCGGCAGCCCATGGAAGATTGCCGCCGCCTCCGCGTAGGGTCTGGCGAACATGCCGAGCGCCGCAAACTGTGCCAGGTCCATCACCTGCGGCACCGAATTGAGCGGTCCGTTGGGCACGCCCAGCGCATCTAGCCTGGCCGACCAGTGCGCGCGGGTCTCGTGCTTCATGATGTCGGCGATCATGCCCAGCAGCAGTTCGCGACGCTCGGCGCGCTGCACGTTGGTCTTGAAGCGCGCCTCGTCCGGCCACTCCGGATGGCCCAGCACCTCGGCGAACTTGCGCCACAGCCGGTCGTTGCCGGGGCAGACCATCAGCGGCCCGTCGCTGCACTCGAACGCCTGGTAGGGCGTGAGGGAGGGATGTCCGGTCCCCTGGCGCGGCGCCATCTTGCCGGTCGCCGAATATGAGGCGATGTGGTTCGATGCCCACATCAACCCGCTTTCGAACAGCGAGGTGTTGACGAGACTGCCCTGGCCGGTCGCCGTGCGCTTGGCCAGAGCCGCCAGCACGCCGATCGCCGTCCACATGCCGGTCGAGAGGTCGATGATCGACACGCCTATGCGCGCCTCCGGGCCCGACGGATCGCCGTTCAGCGAGATCAGGCCAGCGACCGCCTGGATGATGGGTTCGTAACCCGGCCGTTCCTTCCACGGCCCGAGATGGCCGAAGGCGCCGAGGTCGGCATAGATCAGGCGCGGGAAGCGTCGGGTGAGTGTCGCGCCGTCGATGCCGAACTTGGCCGGCACGTCCGCTCGCAAATTATGGACAAAAATGTCGGCCGCACCGATGCGCTCGATCAGGGCGTCGCGTTCGGTGGCGTTGGCGAGATCGCAGGTGATCGACTTCTTGCCGCGGTTGAGCGCGACGAAGCCCACCGCGTCCCCTTCGATGAAGGGAGGGCCCCACTTGCGCGCGTCGTCACCTTCGGGCCGTTCGACCTTGACGACGTCGGCACCGAGAAAGGCCAGGATCTGGCCGCAATAAGGACCGGCGAGATTCTGGCCGAACTCGACGACCTTGATCCCGCTCAGCGGTCCCGCGCTCATCGCAGGTTGCTGCCCAGGATCTCGCGCGCGATCACCATGCGCTGCACTTCACTGGGGCCTTCACCCACGCGCCGGATGCGCATCTCGCGATACCAGCGTTCCAGCGGCAGATCCTTGGTCATGCCCATGCCGCCATGGATCTGCATCGAGCGGTCGACCACCCGGCCGCCGCCTTCCGACGCGGTGAGCTTGGCGATGGAGGCCTCGATGCGGAAGGGCAGCCCGCGCCGGGCCTTTTCGGCAGCTTCGAGTGTGAAGTGCTTGGCGGTGCGGATGTCGATTTCGTTGTCGACCAACATCCACTGCACGGCCTGCCGGTTGGCCAGCTTCTCGCCGAAAGTGCTGCGCATCTTGGCCCATTCGATCGCCATCTCGTGGGCGGCGATGGCGACGCCGATGCAGCCGGCGGCATAGGGGATGCGCTGGCGCGTCAGGCGGTCATTGGCGACGGCGAATCCCTTGTTGACCTCGCCCAGCACCTGATGGTCCGAAACCCAGCAGTCCTTGAACTCGAGCTCGGTCGCGTAGTGCGAGGAACGCAACGTGTGGACGACGCGGCGTACGTGGAAGCCCGGCGTATCGGAATCGATGATGAAGCAGGTGATGCCGGCGCGGCCCTTCGAAACGTCGGTGCGGGCGAAGACGATGCCATACTGCGCACGGTCGGCGTTGGAGATGAAGATCTTGGCGCCGTTCAGTACCCAGCCGTTGTCCTTGCGCTCGGCCCGGGTCTGGATCGCCCGCGCCGGATCGCTGCCGCCCGATGGTTCGGTAAGGCCGAAGAAGGCCTTCTTCTCGCCGCGCAGCGTCGGGGAGAGATATCGCTCCTTCTGGTCGTCGTTGGCCTCGAAGATCTGGGCCAGACCCGCGCCGCCGAAGGTGCCGTAGCAGGGCACATAGAGGCCGGCGCGATGCTGAGCCATCTCGATGGCCAGCAGCACGCGCGTCACGATGTCGATGTCGGGGCCGCCATACTCCTTAGGGATGTCGATGCCGAACAGGCCCATCGCCTTGGTCTTCTCGACCAGGCGGGCGTGATCGGCCGGCTCCAGCTCCGACGCGTCGGGATCGAGCTTGGCCTCGAGCGGGATGATCTCCTCGCGCACGAAGCGACGGACCTGGTCGATCAGCAGTTGCTGCTCTTCGCTGGGCTCGAAATCCATTGCTGCCTCTTCAGGCCGGGCTCAGTCGTCCCAGCGGTGGTGGGTTCTTGGCGTTGTCCGGCGGCAGGCTGTCGTGATCGGCCTTGTAGACCATCAGCAGCTCGAACCAGCGCGAGCGGTACTGCATGTTCACTTCGACACGGAACTGATGGCCGGCGCCGCGGTCCTGCAACTCGCGCTGCAGCTCGCTGCGCAGGCCGAAGGGCGAGCGCGCGCCAGCCTGTCCGATGTAGACGATGGCGCCGGCGGCGTCGGCCACCTGATAGACGCCGAGCTGACCTGGCAGGCGGGCGGCTTCGTCGGCCGTCAGAGGCCGCCAGGGCTTGTCGAGGCGGAGCCTGAGCGACATGCCTACCTGCCCTGGAACTTGGCGGTGCGCTTTTCCAGCCGTGCCTTCATGCCTTCCTGTGCGTCCTGGCTCTTCATCGCCGCTTGCACCAGCGCGTCGATATCGTCGTGCTTGATGGCGTCGCGGAATTCGAGCTGGCGCACGGTCAGTGCCTTCATGGCCTTGAGTGACAGCGGTGCATTGGCGGCGAGGCGATCGATCACCTTCGCCGCCTCGGCATCGAGCTGGTCGGCCGGCACGCAGCGGGCGATCAGCCCCAGCGCATGCAGCTTGGCCGAAGGCAGGGGATCGCCCAGCAACAGCATCTCCCGTGTCGTCACCGGGCCCAGCACTTCCATCAGCTTCTTGGCCAGGAACCAGTTGGGGGCGAGCCCGACCTGGGCGAGCGACATGCCGAAGCGCGCCTTCTGGCTCGCCACCACCAGGTCGCAATGCAGCGCCAGCTCGTTGCCGCCGGCGATGGCGTCTCCATGCACCACGGCCACGACCGGCAGAGGGCAAAGCTCGATGGCCCGCAGCATCACCTCGATGCCGCTGGCGCTGCCCGTGCCGATGGTCTCGCGGCGTTCGGCCATGTCGAGACCGGCGCAGAAGACATCGCCCTTGCCGCGAATCACCACGACCCTGTCGTCGGCCGCGACCGGCGCCCGCAGGGCTGCGATCATCTCGTTCAGCAGTTCGCTGTCGAGCGCGTTGCGCTTCTCGGGCCGGTTCATCCAGACGGTTTTTACCGGGCCGTTCTTCTCGATGATGACTTTGCTCATGGTCTGCTCACTCCGGCTGGATCCCGGCTGCCTTGATCGACTTGGTCCACCACGCGGTCTCGCTCTTGACGAAGGCATCGAATGCGTCGAGGCCGAGCGGCGAGATCTCCATGCGGCCCTGGGTCATGGCCTTGGCCGTCGCCGGATCCCTGACCGCCTCGGCGATGGCGTCGTGCAGCGTTTTCTGGATCGCCTTGGGCGTCGCCGCCGGCGCGAACACCGCCAGCCAGTAGACCAGCACGAAGCCGGGGACGGTCTCGGCGATCGCCGGCAGGTTGGGCGCGACCGTCGTGCGCTTGGAGCCGGTCGTGCCGAGTCCGCGGACCCGGCCGGCGTCGATCTGGGTCAACGCCTGCGGCAGGTCCGGGAACATGACCTGGACCTGGCCGGAGGCGACGTCGCCCAGTGCCTGCGGGCTTGCCTTGTAGGGCACGCGCTCGATCTTCACGCCTGCGAGCTGGTTGAACATTTCAGCCGACAGACGCTGCGAGGCGCTGGCCTCGGCGTAGTTGAGTTTTCCGGGGTTCTTCTTGGCGTAGTCGATCAGTTCGGCCACTGTCTTCACCGGCAGATCGTTGTTCACGACCAGTGCGTTGACACCGGTGACGCAGCGGATGATCGGCGCGAAATCCTTGCCGGGATCGTAGGAGAGCTTCTTGAACAGCGCGCCGTTGGCGGCGTTGGTCGTGTTCGTGCCCATCAGCAGCGTGTAGCCGTCGGCGGGCGCGGTCGCGACGGCCTGGGCGCCGAGCTGGCCCGACGCGCCAGGCTTGTTCTCGATGATGACCGGCTGCTTGAGGATGCCCTGCAGCTTTGCCCCGAGGCCACGCGCCGTCAGGTCGGTGGCGCTGCCGGCGGCGAAGTGCACGACGATCTTGATCGGCTTGCTCGGGAAATCCTGCGCGAATGCCGGCCGGGAAAACGGCAATCCCGCCGTCGACGCGGCGATCGCCCCGGCAAGCGCAGAACGACGGTTGATTTTCACGAAAGACCTCCCTCGACCTCAATCGGCCGACGTCCGTTGTAGCGGGCCGGCGCGGCGAGGCAAAGGCGGGAGGCTACATGAACAGCTTTTCCGCTTTGCGGTCTGAGTAGAGGCCGGCAACGAACTCGGCGTAGCCGTTGTAGAGCAGGGTCGGGATGCGGGCGTCGCTGCCCAGCGGCTTCTCGGTCGCCTGGCTCCAGCGTGGATGAGGGACCGCCGGATTCACATTGGCCCAGAAGCCGTACTCGCTGGACTGCAACTTCTCCCAGAACGAGACCGGCTTCTTGTCGGTGAAGTCGATGCTGACGATCGACTTCACGTTCTTGAAGCCATACTTCCAGGGTGCCACGAGGCGCAGCGGCGCGCCGTTCTGCTTGTGGATCGGCTTGCCGTAGAGGCCGGTGGCGATGAAGGCGAGGTCGTTCATCGCCTCGTCGATCGCCAGGCCCTCGGTGTACGGCCACGGGTAGAGGAGATCGCGCTGCTCGCGCATGACCGAGGGCTTCGACAGCGTCTTCATGACGACGAACCTGGCGCCGCCGAGCGGCTTGCAGAACTCGACCAGCGAGCGGACCGGAAAGCCGCTCCATGGCACGATCATGGACCAGGTCTCGACGCAGCGATGGCGGTAGATCCGCTCCTCGAGCTGCATCCTGGCAAGCAGGTCGTCGATGCCGATCTCGAACGGCTTCTCGACCATGCCGCCGACCTTGATCGTCCACGGCCGGACTTCGAGCTTCTGCGCCGCGCGCCAGATGCTCTTGTCGGTGCCGAATTCGTAGAAGTTGTTGTAGGTCGTGGCCAGCCGCTCGGCCGTGACGGGAGCCGGCACGCCGTACTTGTCGTTGCGCTTGGCCGGATAGAGTCCGGCCGACGGATCGGCCGGAGCCTTGTCCTGGCCGATCGCCGCGGCCGGCAAGGCGAGCGAGGCCGCGCCCAGACCCATCGCCCGCACCAACGCCCGGCGCCGCAGGTAGTGGCTTTCCGGGGTCGCCAGACGCTCGGGCAATTCCCAGCCATGCTTGCGCTTGATCAGCATTCGTCGAACTCCTGTTTCGCCCCGGTCTGTCATGACGCGGCGGAAAGGCCTTCGCAAATCAACCTTGCTCACCGGGCTGTGACGTCAGCCTCGCCCATGATCTCGGCCAGATCGCGGCGATGGCCCATGACCACCAGGGTTTCGGCCACCAGGAACATCGGGCCGATGAAGCCCTGGAAGATGTTGTCGAGCAGTGCCGGCCGCTTGCCTTCGTAATGATGACCGAGGAACTGCAGCACCCAGCCACCGACGAAGAGGACGAAGAACGCCACCCAGACGGCGGAGGCCGGCCCCAGCGCGCCGGCGAGCGCCTCGGCTGCGTACCAGGCCGGCGCCATCACCAGGGCCATGATCACCCCGATGCCGAGGTCAAGCGCCATCCAGCCCAGGACAGCCGCAATCGTCAGGGCGAGCGACATCGTCCATTCGCCTCCGCCGACCTCGAAGCGCCAGAGCGAGAGGACCAGCAGCAGCGAAAAGACGATGACGGGAATGCCGACGAAGTGGGTGGCTTTGTTGCGCCAGTCGCGATGCACCGACGCGTAACTGCCGAGTTGGCGGCTGAACAGGTCGTTGGCCATTGCGTGCCTCCTCTGTTGCCGGCGCCGCTCCTAGGGGCTGGTGCCGGTCACATCCAGGATGGTGGGCCACATCACGTCCCGCCAGGCATTGTTGCCGGACGTCGACATCGTGACCTGCCGATTCTGCACCAGGAAGAAGCGGGGAACATCGAAGCCTTCCTGGACCCCGACCTGGCTCATCAGGAAGGTGTCGAGGAGCCAGCGCAGGTCGGCGGGCCAGCTCTCCTGCTTGGCGAGCAGCGCGGAAGTGGCCGGATTGACCACCCGGTAGTCGAGCTTCTTGTAGGCTGCGGAGGCGACGAACAGGGGCTCCCACTGGGTGCGCCAGATCCTGCAGGCTTCCGAAGTCTGGTCGCCGACGAACACCAGCAACGGGCGGCTGGCCTGAGCCGACGCGACGCGAGCAGAAGTTGCCGCCGCGACCGACGCGATGCCGCCGATCATCAGTGACCGTCTGTTGAACATCCGCATATTCCCCCGTGAGCGTCTTCCTCGGGGCCAATATGAAGCAAGCCCGTCCGGAGGTGAAGGCAGCTAAGCCGTGCCCCCGGTTGCGTCCAGAACCCGCGGCCACATCTTGTCCTTCCAGCCGGCGTTGCCGGTGGCGGTGAAGATGATCCTGTTGTCCCGGGCCAGGATGAATCGCGGCGTGGCATTGGGACGCTGGATGCCTTCTTCGCTCATCAGGAAGGCCGTGAGGACCCAGCGCGCGTCAGCGGGCCAGCTCTCCGCCTTCAGGATCAGCGGCAGGTCCGCGGGATGGACGACCCTGTAGTCGAGTTTCCTGTAGGCGTCGGACTTCAGAAGCAACGGCTCGGACTGGGCACGCCAGATCTTGCAGCCGCCTCAAAGCTCATGGCCGACGAACACCAGCGTCGGCCGCCCCGCCTGGGCTTGCGCGACGCGGGCCAAAGACGGCGCGGCTGCCGTCGCAAGGCCGCCCGCCATCAGGGATCGTCTGCCGACCATCGGAATCTCTCCTCGTGGACCCATTCCACGAGGCCACGGTGGTCGAAACCCGTCCGCCGGAGAAGGCGCTCGCGGCCTGTCTCACCGCCTTGTGACCGGATGTGTGTCCGAAATGGCGCCGGGCGTCAGGCCGCCTGGCGTTTCTTGGTCTCCTCGACGATACGCTCGGCCGTGCGCCCTGCCAGCTCCTGCAGGTGGTCGAACTCGGTGCGGAAAGTGCCGACGCCCTGCGTCACCGAGCGGATCTCGACGATCATGTCGGCGATCTCGGCTTCCGGCATCAGCGCCGATACTTCGTCCCAGCCGTTCCAGCCGGGGCGGGCATCGTAGCCGAGCAGTTGGCCGCGGCGGCCGGAGATCAGCCGCTGCAGGCGCGGCGTCGATTCGCTCGGTCCGGCAACCGTCACTTTCAGGATCGGCTCCAGCAGCACCGGCCGGCATTTCGGCATGGCCTCGCTCATGGCGATGCGCGCCGCCATCTTGAACGACATCTCGGAGCTGTCGACGGCGTGATACTGGCCGTCGAACAGCATGACCTCGAGGTCGACGACCGGTTGGCCGAGCGGCCCTTCCTTCAGGTAGTCGATCAGGCCTTCCTCGACCGCGGGGATGAAGTTGCGCGGCACCACGCCGCCCACGATCTTGTCGACGAAGCGGAACCCCGAACCACGCGGCAGCGGCCTGATCTCGATCTTGATGTCGGCGAACTGGCCGTGGCCTCCGGTCTGGCGCTTGTAGCGCGCGTGTTGCTGGGCGCCGGCCTGGATGGTCTCGCGATAGGCCACGCGCGGCGCCGCAGTCTCGACGGCGACGTTGTAGCGACCGGCCAGCTTGTCGACCGCCACCTTGAGGTGCATTTCGCCCTGGCCCTTGAGCAGCAGCTCGTGTGTCTCGCCGCGCGCCTCGAAGGCGAGCGACGGATCTTCCTCGACGATCTTGTGCAGGGCGCCCGAGAGCTTGACCTCGTCGTTGCGGTTCTTGGCGGCCAGCGACAGGACGAACACCGGAGGTGCGGGCACCGGAAAATCGGCCGACGCGGCGATCCCGCTCGCGCCCAGCACCTGGCCGGCCGACAGCGCATCCACCTTGGCGAGCGCCACGAGCTCGCCCGCCCGGGCTTCGGCGATCTTGTCGAGGCGCTGGCCGAACGGCCGCAGCATCGTGCCGATGCGATGACCGCCGAGGGCCTGGCCCTCGGTGAGCGTTCCCGACCAGATCCGGCATAGCGAGAGCTTGCCGGCGTGCGACTGGTGCAGGACCTTGAAGCACTCCACGACCGCGGTGCCGTTGATGGCGAGGGATCGCCGTTTGGCGGTCTCGGACGCGAACGGCGTGTCGTGGCGCAGCGCCTTCAGAAGGCGGCGGACGCCGTTCTCGCGATCGCCGGCGCCCAGCAGCACCGGGACGATCTGGTCGGCGCCGAATTCGTCGTGGAGATCGCGGTAGATCAGCGATTTTTCCGGTGCGACGTCCTCGATCAGCTGTTCCAGCAGCGTGTCGTCGAATTCGGAGAGCGTCTCCAGAAGTTCGCGGCGGGCCTCGGACTCACGCGGCAGGAGCTCGGCCGGCATCTCGATCAGATCGGAGGCACCGCTGCTCTTGTATCGATAGGCGCGCTCGCTCACGAGGTCGACGTAGCCCACCGTCTCCTCGCCGCCGTCTGCCGTCGGGCGGCGGATCGGGACCTGGCGCAGCACCAGCTTGCGCCCCGACACCGACTGCAGCGCCGACAGCATGTCGCGCACGCGGGCCTCCGCCGAATCGATCTTGTTGACGAAGATGATGTGCGGGATGTGACGGTCCTCGATGCATTTCAGGAGCGGCGCCAGCGCCACGACGCGCTCGGGCGAGGGCTCGCAGACCACGACGGCGGCGTCGCACACGGCAAGCGCCGCGAAGGCGTCGTGCTGGAACTCGATCGAACCGGGGACATCGAGGAAGGTCCATTGATCGCCGAGATAGTCGACCGAGGCGACATTGATCTCGGTGCCCATGCCGCGCTTGCGCGCCTCGGCGGCGGCGTCGCCGATGGAGGTGCCCGCGCGCGTCGAACCGCGCCGGCCGATGGCCCCCGTGGCGTAGAGAATGCTTTCGAGCAGGCTCGTCTTGCCCGAGAGATACGGCCCGCACAGCGCCACCACGCGATGCGCGCCGCTACCTGGCCTGCCGCCGGTGATTGTCTCGGTTTTTGGGTCGGTCATGACAACGTCCTCCTTCTGCGCGAAAGCTCGCGCGTAGAAGCCCCGGACGACGGTCGCTACGAGTCACACGGCCGATACGACCGCGTCGGAGCGAAGCCCCTTGTCATGGAAATCGTTTCACCCCCGCCTGGGGGAGTCAATCGGCGGGACGTGACTTGTGGATGAGATTTTGGCGGGTGAACGCCCGTGTGTTTTGTTGAGTGGCCAACCCCTATGATCTATCGACAGTCGATGACGCACCGGGAGAAGCAGGCATCGTGGCGGCACGCATCGAGGAGAGACCGAACCGCAGGGGCCGGCCGCGTTCGGCGGCAGCGGAAGTCGCCATCCTGGATGCCACCTACCGGCTGATCGTCTCGAAAGGCCTGCGGCAGGTGACCATGGATGCCATCGCCCGGGCGTCAGGGGTTTCCAAGATGACCATCTACAAATGGTGGCCGTCGCGGGAAGCGTTGCTGATCGATGCCTTTCTCCGGCACGCTTCGCTGATGCTGCCGTTGACCGAGGACGGCGACCCCCTTGCCACGCTCCGCCGGCATGCGGCAGCCTATTGCGAAGCGTTGAAAGAGGAGTTCGGCGCGGTTCAGCTCGCGGTGATCTCCGAATGCATCGCCAATACCGGGTCGGCCCGGCTGTTCTCGGAGCGATACCTCGGCATTCGGCGCAAGGCCGCGGTGTCGATCATCGAGCGCGGCCAGAGAGAAGGCTCCATCACGGCAGCCATTCCCGCGGGCGACCTCTACGACCGCATCTACGGCACTCTGTTCTACCGCTTCCTGTTCCAGTTTCGTCCGCTGTCCGGCGACTACGCGAGGAAGCTCGTCGACTCCCTGCTGACGCCTCATTGAGACTGCCGGAGGCGGAGCCATCTCCAGGCGGCGGGGATTACATTCCGATAGCCATGGCCCTGATGGACGATCCGCGCGGCGACCAGATCGTTGAGCCGAGGGAGGGCATGGAAGGGTACCGACGGGAACGCGTGATGCTCGACGTGAAAGGGCATGTTCCAGGTGAACCACCGGACGAGCCCGTTTGTGTAGGTTGTTCGCGTGTTCTCCAGTGCGCTCCGCGAATACCCGCAGCCGGTGTGCTCCGAATAGAGATAGGGTCGCAGGAACAGTTGACCGATCAACAGCGGTACCAGCCACGTCCAGGCCAGGAGCGCCGTGGCAAAGGCGACGGACGCCGTCGCGAGCGCCAGATAGATCGCCACGTAGATGCGCGCCTCGATCACCACCAGCCGACGTTTGTCCTCCGGCACCCAGGGCGCGACGACCTCGCCGGTGAAGGCGTGGCGCAGCAGGCTCGCGACGCGACCGGCGACCTGTGGCAGGCCGCTGAAGGAGACCAAGAGGTTCACCAGGGAATCGGTACGCGGCGCGACAACCAATTCAGGGTCCTTCGCCGGATCCTGGGTGTGGCGGTGATGATCCCAGTGGAAGAGGCAGTAGTGCTCGTAGGGCAGGAGGATCGCGACGGCGCAGACCTGGCCGATGGCGACGTTCAACCACCGCGTCCGGAACGCCGTTTTGTGCGCCGTCTCATGGATCGGCATGAACAGGAAGGCAATGAGAAAGCCTTGGCCCGCCATCAGTGGTAGCGCTGCCATGACACCATGGGCCGTCGTCGTCGACCAAACGAATGCGCCCAATGCGATGATCAGACAAGACTGGCTCGCGATGCGGACGATGGCGGCGGCGTTGGTCTGCTTTGAAAGAGCCCTGATCTCGGCCGGACCCGCGGTCAATCTGGCCATGTCGGTATTCTCCATATTACTGTACGATTTGTACAGTAAAGGACTTGCCGCGCCAACACCGATTTCGGCGCAAGCAAAAAGGCCGGCCCCGAAGGGCCGGCCTTTGCGTTCTTCGTATGTCGGCTTCAGCTCAGCGCGCCGCAGGCCCGCTGGATGCGACGGCCAGCCTCTTCCAGCAGGTTGGTCGCGGTGGCGTAGGAGATGCGGAAGGCCGGGCCCTGACCGAAGGCCGAGCCTTGCACCACCGACAGACCCTCGGCTTCGAGCAGGTAGTTCACGAAGTCGGTGTCGTTGGCGATCGTCTTGCCGTCCGGCGTCTTCTTGCCGATCGTGCCGGCGCACGACGGGTAGACATAGAAGGCACCTTCCGGCCGCGGGCACTTGAGGCCCTTGGACTGGTTCAGCATCGACACGATGAGGTCGCGGCGCTGCTTGAAGACGGCGACGTTCCTGGGAATGAAATCGGTCGGGCCGTTCAGCGCCGCCACCGATGCCGCCTGGCTGATCGAGCTGGCATTCGAGGTGCTCTGCGACTGCACGGTGATCATGGCATCGATCAGCTTCTGCGGACCGGCGGCATAGCCGATGCGCCAGCCGGTCATGTTGTAGGCCTTCGACACGCCGTTCATGGTGAGCGTGCGGTCGTAGAGCCTGGGCTCGACCTGCGCCGGCGTGGTGAACACGAAGTCGTCGTAGACGAGCTTTTCGTACATGTCGTCGGTGAGCACGTGGACCTGCGGATGACGCAGCAGGACGTCGCACAGCGCCCTCAGGTCCGCGTGCGTGTATGCCGCACCCGTGGGGTTGCTGGGCGAGTTCAGGATCAGCCACTTGGTCTTGGGCGTGATCGCGCGGTCGAGCGCCTCGGGCGTCAGCTTGAAGCCGGTTGATTCCGGGCAGTCGACGATGACGGGCGTGCCGTCGCCGAACAGCACCATCTCCGGATACGAGACCCAGTAGGGTGCCGGGATGATGACCTCGTCGCCCGGGTTCAGGGTGGCGAGCATCGCATTGAAGATGATCTGCTTGCCGCCCGAGGTGACGACGGTTTGCGACGGCTTGTACTCGAGGCCGTGGTCGCGCTTCATCTTGGCGACGATCGCCTGGCGCAGCGCCGGCGTGCCGGGCACCGCGGTGTACTTGGTGTCGTTCTCGCGAATGGCCTTGATCGCCGCTTCCTTGATGTGGTCGGGCGTGGGGAAGTCGGGCTCGCCCGCGGCGAGGCCGATCACGTCTTTGCCCGCCGCCTTCATCTCCAGGAACTTGCCTTGGGCGGCATTGGTCGGAGAGGGCTTGATGCGGCTCAGACGGTCGGCGATGAAAGCCATGACGCGATGCCTCCTTTCGGGCATTGAAAAAGCGCGCGACCGTACTGGTGGTGGGCTGTTTTCGCAAGGCTGGGCGATGCCTGGAGGCCGTTGCGAGGGCTATTTCTCGTAGGTTCGCGCCGTACCGCCGTTAAGTCTCAGTCGACGACGCGCACCGATGCATCGACGCTCATCTTGGCGTCGCCGAACCCGACGCGACGGCCGCTGACCGGGGCGGCGTCGTGATAGTCGAGTCCGACCGCCACCCTGAGGCTGTCGCCGTGCGGGCTGATGCCGTTGGCCGGGTCGAAGCCGACCCATTCGAGGCCGGGAACCCAGGCCTCCGCCCAGGAGTGGCTGGTGCGGCCGACATGCAGGTCGGGATCGTCGTTGCGCAGGTAGCCGCTCACGTAGCGCGCCGGCACGCCGAGCCGGCGACAACAGGCGATGAAGACATGGGCGTGATCCTGCGCCACACCGGCACCGCGGGCCAGCGCTTCGGCCGCGGTGGTGTCGACGGTGGAGACGCCGGTCTTGTAGGTGACGCGTTGCCCGATCCGGCCCATCACCTCGTGCAGGACCGCGACCCGCTGCCCGGCGTCCGCCGCCCGCTCGGCGAGGCCCGCGACCACCGGATCGAAGCTGGCGTCGTGGCGGGCAAGACCGGTGTTGCGCAGCCAGAACGGCGCCGGAAGCGTCGGCGTTTCGACATAGCGCAGCCACTGATCGGCGCCGCTGTATTCGTAGATGCCTTCGACGGCGATTTCGACCCGGTCGTGCCGGTATGCCGCCGAGAAGGTCGTCACCTGGTTGCCGTGCCCGTCGACCCATTCGGAGCGCTTGCCCGGCCCGTCGATGCGCCACGACACGATGCGCTGGCCGGCGGCGGGCTTGGGCGTGAGCCGCACGTCGTGGATCGAATGGCCGGACGGCTTGTCGAACTGGAAGCGCGTCGTGTGGTGGATGGCCAGGCGCATGATCGTTCAATCCAGCAGGAACTGGCGGCCGATTTCGTCGGACAGGGTGGCGATGTCGTCGCGCACCCCGCCCAGGAACTTGGCCAGGCCGATCTCGAAGATCTTGTCGACCCGCGCGTAGCGCAGCCTCGCGTGCAGCTCGCCGGCCAGCCGGTCGGCCTCGCCGTGCGTGCCGTAGGTATCGGCCAGCTCGCGCATGTTGAGGTCGACCATCCACAGGCAATGGTGCACCGAGCGCGGCACGTCGCGGCGCAGCATCATCAGCTCGGCGACCTTCGCCGGATCGAGGGCACTGCGATAGATGCGGCGATAGGTGCGGACGGCGCCGATGCAGGCCAGAACCTCGGACCAGGCGAAGAAGTCGAGCCCGCCGGCGTGCGGATTGCCGTCCGGCCGCAGCAGGTGGAACTTCACGTCGAGAATGCGGGCCGTGTTGTCGCCACGCTCGAGGAAGGCGCCGAGCTGGAGGAAGTGGTAGGCCTCGTCGCGCAGCAGAGTGACCTGTGCCGCGCCAAAGATCATCACCGCCTGTTTTTTTACCGATTCGATCAGCGCGCCGCGATCGAGGACGGCGCGGTCGCTGCGCAGGCGCGTGCTGAGTTCCAGCCACAGCGCGTTCAGGCTCTCCCAGACGTCGACGGTGATGTTGTTGCGTTCCTCGCGGGCATTGCTGCGGGCGGCGGCGATCGAGCTCACGATCGAGGAGGGATTGCTCTCGTCCAGCACCAGGAAGTCGATGAGGCTGGCCAGGCGGCCGCCCTGCTGCTGGGTCTGGCGGAACTCGTCCTCCATGCCGAAGATCGCCGCGACCCCCGCCGCCTCCTCGCCGCGCGACTGCAACGCCATGCGCTGCGTCGCCTCGATGAGCCGTGCCGTCGACTTGGCGCGCTGCAGATAGCGACCCATCCAGTAGAGGTTCTTGGCGGTGCTGCTCAGCATTGCCGCGCCGCCCGCTCATGAATGGGCGCGCGAGACGCGCGCGGTCCAGAAGACCCATGATCTTCCGGAGCGCGCGCATCTTGCGCGCTCATGGTCGTGTGAAACATGAACCTAACCACCCGACCCTGCTTCCGGCGCCAGAACCCAGGTGTCCTTGGTGCCGCCGCCCTGGCTCGAATTGACGACCAGCGATCCTTCCTTCAGCGCCACGCGCGTGAGCCCGCCCGGGATGATGGTGACCTTGCGCCCCGACAGCACGAAGGGGCGGAGATCGACATGGCGCGGAGCCACGCCCTGGCCGACGAAGGTCGGGCAGGTGGAAAGCGCCAGCGTCGGCTGGGCGATGTAGTTGTCCGGCCGCGCCCGCACGAAATCGGCGAAGGCCTCGATCTCGGCCTTGCTCGAGGTCGGCCCGACCAGCATGCCCTTGCCGCCGGAGCCGTGCACTTCCTTGACGACCAGTTCGGCCAGGTGCTCCAGCACGTACTTGAAGTCGTCGGGGCGGTCGCAGCGCCAGGTCGGCACGTTCGAGAGGATCGGCTCCTCGCCGAGGTAGAAGCGGATCATCTCGGGCACGTAGGTGTAGGTCGACTTGTCGTCGGCCACGCCGTTGCCCAGCGCGTTCACGATGTTGACCCGGCCGGCGCGCAGGGCGCCCAGGAGTCCCGCGACGCCGAGGAAGGAATCCGGCCGCATCGCCAGGGGGTCGAGGAAGGCGTCGTCGACGCGGCGGTAGATGACGTCGACGCGCTGCGGCCCGCGGGGCGTGCGCATGTAGACGCGGCCCTCGTCGACGAACAGGTCCGAGCCCTCGCACAGCTCGATGCCCATTTCGTCGGCGAGGAAGGCATGCTCGAAATAGGCGCTGTTGAAATGGCCCGGTGTCAGCAGCACGACGTTGGGCTCGGCATCGTCGCTGAACGACACCGATCGCAGCGTCGCCAGGAGTTCCTCGGAATAGTTGGCGACCGGCAGCACCCGCATGGCCGAGAACAGCTCGGGCGCCAGCCGCATCATGACCTCGCGGTTCTCCAGGACGTAGGAGACGCCGGAGGGCGTTCGGACATTGTCCTCGAGGACGTAGAAGTCCTTCTCCCCGACCCGCACGAGGTCGATGCCGGCGATGTGTGCATGCACGCCGCCCGGAAGGGCGAGGCCCTGCGCCATCGCCACGAACTCGGCGTTCATCAGGATCTGGCCCTCGGGGATCACGCCGGCGCGGCAAATCTCCCGCCCCCCGTAGGCGTCGGCGAGGAAGGCGTTGAGCGCCTTCACGCGCTGCACCAGGCCCTTGTGCAGGAACTCCCACTCGTCCCAGGCGATGACGCGCGGAATGATGTCGAAGGGGATCGTCGTCTCGTGGCCGTCGACCGCGCCGTAGGCGCCGAAGGTAATGCCGTGGCGGCGATAGAACAGGTCGACTTCGTGGCGCGTCGCCGCCACCCGCTCGGGCGACGTGCGCGCGAGCCAGCTCGCAACGCCGCGATAGGGTGTACGGACCTCGCCCGTCACCCCGGAGTTCATCTCGTCAAATGCCTTGGCGGCCATCCGGCATTTCATCCCCTGTCGAATCACCCTATAAGCAATCGACGGGCCAACAAAGCGGCCCCGAACAAGGCGGCCCGGGGAATTCTCGCGGAGGGACGGCGTGAAGCAGGTGTCGATCGACCGATATGGAACGCCCTGGGAGGTCGCGCGCTGCACCGAAGTGCCGGACGTCGGCGCCCCCGGGCCCGACGAAGTCGTCTTCGACGTCCTGGCCTTTCCGATCAATCCCGCCGACCTGTGGTTCTGCAAGGGAAGCTACCGGCTGAAGCCGCCGCTGCCGGCGACGCCGGGGGCGGAATGCGTCGGCCGGGTGACGGCGGTCGGCTCGGCGGTGCGGCACGTCGAGAAAGGCGACCTCGTGATCAACCTGCAGCGCGAGAACTGGACCCAGCGCCGGCGCGTGAAGGGCGGCGACGCCATTCCGCTGCCGGCCGGCATCGATCTCAGGCAGGCCGCCATGGTGCGGATCAATCCGCCCACGGCGCAGCTCATGTTGTCCGATTTCGTCGACCTCGAGGCCGGCGACTGGGTGATCCAGAACGTCGCCAATTCGGCGGTCGGCCGGTTGCTGATCGTGCTGGCCAGGCAGCGCGGCCTGCGCACCGTCAATGTCGTGCGCCGCGCCGAGCTCGCCGAGGAGCTGAAGGCGCTCGGCGCCGACATCGTGATCGTGGACGGCGACGACCTCTCGACACGGGTCGCGAAGGCGACGGGCGATGCCGCGATCAGGCTCGGCGTCGAGGCGATCGGCGGCGCCGCGACCGGCCGCATCGTCGACTGCGTGGCGACCGACGCCACGGTCGTACACTACGGCTCGATGAGCGGCGAGGATCCGAGGGTCGGGCGCAGCAACTTCATCTATCGCGGCATTCGTCTGACGGGATTCATGCTGGGCCGAGGGCTCGCCAGGCGCAGCCCTGAAAAGATCCGGGAGATCTACGCCGATCTTGCCGGCCAGGTCATGGCCGGCAAGCTCCGTGCCCCCGTGGACACGGTCTATCCGATCGAGAAGATCAAGGAGGCGCTGGCGCACGCCGACAGGGGCGGGCGCAACGGCAAGATCCTGGTGAGCCCCAACGGCGCCATCTGAACCAGGGAGGAGATGACCATGCAATCCGACGTCGCGGACATCGAGAAGGTGCTAAAAGTCTATTTCGACGGCCTCCACGAGGGCGACACCAGGAAACTCGCCGAGGCGTTCCATCCCGCCTCGCATCTCTATGCCGCGGGCGGCGACGGCAAGGCCGCCGACATGCCGCGCGCCGACTGGTTCAGGATGGTGGAAAGCCGTCCGTCGGCCAAATCCAAGGGCAGTCCGCGTGCCGATCGCATCGTGTCGATCGACTTCTCCGGCCCGGCCACGGCCTTCGCCAAGGTCGAGTGCCAGCTCCCGCCGCGCTACTTCACCGACTACCTGACGCTGCTCAAGGTCGACGGCCGCTGGCAGGTGATCTCGAAGGCCTATCACACGGTGACGCGCGAAAGTTGAACCTGCCGCAGGAGCCGCAGCCGAGTGCCGCGGGAATTGGGGCTCCGGAAAGGGAGGGCCATTCGGCCTCTCCCTTTCGGCGGTGGCACGTGCGCGATCACGGCCACCGCTTCCCTCAAGGACGCTGCCACGATCCAGCCGCGACTCTCGGCATCCCCGTTCCTGTCTGCGACTGTCGCATCGTTGACCGGTGGCGCTGGGCGGCATGCCGATCCCGCCGGATGCGACTTCGCACACGTCAGGGAGTGGTGCTACCGTTCGAGGCCTCTCGCAGGGAAAGCTCCAAAAATGAAACGGATCGACAACCTCCGCGACTATATCGAGCGGCTCCGCGAACTCGGAGATCTCTGTACCGTCGATCATGAAGTGGATCCCTATCTGGAAATGGCGGCGTTTGCCCGACGCGGCTATGATCAGCCAATTCAAGCGCCGGCCCCCCTTTTCACAAATATCAAGGGCGCAAGACCGGGCATGCGGGCGCTCGGCGCGCCCGGCGCCCTGAGTTCCATTCCGAATTGCCCGGCAGCGCGGGTCGCTCTGTCCGTGGGCCTGCCCGTCGCCTCGACTTGGCGGCAGATCGTCGAGGCGCTGGTCGCCAGCCGCGGAAAACCGAAGATTCTCCCCCGGATCGTGGCGACCGCTCCCTTCCAGCAGAACATCCTGCGCGGAGAGGCGGCGACGCTTGACATTTTCCCGATCGGAACCCTGCACGAGGGGGATGGCGGACCGTACGCCAATACCTGGGGAACGATCGTCGTGCGGTCCCCGGACGGTCGCTGGACGAGTTGGTCGATCGCACGCATCGAAAAACTCGACGGCAAACGCATGACCGGGCTGTTCCAGAAGCCCCAGCATATCCGGATGATCTGGGATATGTGGGTGAAGATCGGTAAACCGATGCCGTTTGCCGTCTGCCAGGGATGCGAACCCGGACTGCCGTTCGTTTCCGCCATGCCGCTGGAGGACTGGATCAGCGAATCCGATTATCTCGGCGCGCACTTCGGAGAGCCGATCGACGTCGTGCGGTGCGAGGTCGTCGATCTGGAAGTGCCCGCCAGCTCGGAGGTGGTCATCGAGGGCCATGTCTCGCTGAAGAATGATTCGCTCGAAGGACCATTCGGCGAATACCAGGGCTACGAAGCTGACGAGACCGCGATGCAGCCGACCTATCACATCGAATCGATTTCCTACCGTGACGGCGCCATCTGGCCGTTCATTCCCGAGGGACGGCCCATTGACGAGTTCCACACCTGCGCCGGACTCGGCTTCTCCGTCGAAGGTCTCGGGCTGCTGCGCGAGGCCGGGTTGCCGGTCACCCTAGCGTGGACTCCCTTCGAAACGGCGGTGAGCTGGATGCTGGTGACCGTCCCTTCCGACTGGCGCGAGAAGCTGCCAAATACCAGCTCGATGGATTTTGCCAAGAAGATCGCCGCTATCATCTGGGGATCGCTGTTCGGACACTGCATGGAGATCGTCTACGTGCTCGACGACGACATCGATCCGACCGACATGAAGGACGTTCTCTGGGCCATTCCCACGCGCTGCCATCCGACCGATCGTCAATCGGTCGAGGTCGGACCGATCCTGCCGCTGCTAACTTGCTACTCTCACAAGGAGCGCGAGGCAGCACGCGGGCCGAAAATCGTTCATGATTGCCTGCTGCCCGAAGACGGCAAGGGCCGCGCCAGGGTTTCGTCTTTCGAAGGCGTCTACCCGGAAGACGTCCGGCGGAAGGTGATGGCACACTGGAGGTGGTAACCCGAACGTCGGACGTCTTTCGGCAAAGGCGCACAAGGCAAGACGCTCGAGGGCGAACTGTTCTGGCCCTTCCGCAGACCCTGGTTCTTGCTTGGCGCTGGCGAAGGCTGTGCCGCTGACCAAAACCTGCGGGATTGAGATCGCCGCACGGCGCCCCGGCCGAAGGCCGGTCGCCGGCTGTAGGCTCCATCAACCGCGCTCGCCGGTTCGCGGCGCTGTGAGCACTGAGGAATTTGCAGGTTCAGCCGATTTCGGCTATGTTTTTTGTTATGCTGGGTTTTCGCTGATCCGGCGCCGTGAACGTCCGGCGGACCCTCCGCCGGGCGTTTTTCGTGGTCCATGCCCATCCAATCCGGCGGTGATTTTCCGGACACTCATCTCAGGCGGCGGCCGGCGCCGGCGGCACAGGTCGTCAGGGGGCGATCAGGCAGCCGGATCAAGGGCTTAACAAAGCATTCTGGCACAGGCCGGTGGACACGGCGTGGCACAATGAGCTGTGCCAAAAAAACGGCCCCGTCGGCCGCGCCCGTCAGTTCTTGGCGTCGGCGGCGACCTGGACCTTGATCATCTTGTCGGCGGGCGCCGTTACGGCGCCCGAGCCCGGCGCGCCGCGCTTGATCTTGTCGACGAACTCCATGCCCGAGGTCACCTTGCCCCACACGGTGTACTGGCCGTCGAGGAAGTTCGAGTCCTTGAACACGATGAAGAACTGGCTGCGCGCGCTGTTGGGATCGTTGGTGCGCGCCATCGAGACGGCGCCGCGGACGTGCGGTTCCTTGGAGAACTCGGCGTTCAGGAGCTCGCCCATGCCGCCGCTGCCGGTGCCGTTGGGGTCGCCGGTCTGGGCCATGAAGCCCTCGATGACGCGGTGGAAGACGATGCCGTCGTATTTGCCTTCGCGGGCGAGCTTCTTGATCTGCGCGACGTGCCTGGGGGCGAGGTCCGGGCGCATCTCGATGACGACGCGGCCGTCCTTGAGGTCGATGTAGAGAGTGTTTTCCTTGTCCATAGCGGCAGTCGCTCCTGCGAACATGAGAAAGACAGCGACGAAAATGGGCGTGAACGCCAAGCGCACGACGAAATCCTCGGGTTGAACCGCCCTCCGGGCGTGGCGGGCGCGCGACCTTACTGACCAATGGACGAAACACAAGGGGGGTGAACGACACCTGTCTATTTGAAGCAATAACTCAAGAAAAATGGCCAATAATTTGATTCATATGACTTCCTGGCGGCCGCATGGATTCGACGGCGAGGTGTGCATCGTTTGCCGTGGTTTTTGGGTCTCCGGCGGCTACAGTGCCCGCGTGGTCGGGTGGGGGCGGCGGACTATTTGCCAATTCCGATCGCGTATTGTGGGAAGTCATACTTTAAGCGGATTGGTCGATGACCGCCCTGAGCGGCGGGGACAGGCTTGAGAGCAAGCCATCCCCCATGAGTTCCGTGCTCGAACGGCCTGGCGGCGCTGGCGGCGAGACGCCGCCCGGCGCGCGCGCGCTCGACCGGATATTTCCCTTGCCCGGCGACGCGACGCGCGAGCGCCAGATGCAGGAAACCTGGCGGGCCTTCTGCGGGGGGATGGAAGGCGCGGTGCGCGCCGCCCTCGACAAGAGCCGCTCGCCGCCGGAGATCGCCTATGGGATCGGCGAACTCGTCCACAACTACTTCCGCACGCGGGGCGTAACGTTGACGAGTTTCGAGCTGCGCCGGCTGGTGGCCGAAGTGCTCGAGTTGCAGGATCGAGCGAGTGGGCCGGCCGAGGAGCGTCCCGAACCGTCGCTGGTCGTCTTTGCGGCGGAACCCGCGGGGAACGCTTCGCCGTGGGCCGGCGACGAGCCCGCTGCGCCGGCCGCTGAAGTGCCCGACTCGGTCTTCGGTGCACAGCCCTCGCCGCTGGTCGACCTGTCGGTCCGCGATGCCGTCTCGTTCGACGGGCTGCTGGCGACGGTGGTCGCGGGCGCCCGTGCGCGGCTCGCCACGATCGGCTCGGAGCGTCGTGCCGATCGCGCCGTGGCGCGCAGCGCGATCGATGCCGTTCTGGAAGAGGTCGTTCAAGGCCGCGCCGATGCATTGCCGGCCGAGGCCCGCGAACGACTGGCTCTCCTGGCGTCGAGCGAGATCTGCGGTCTCGGCCTGATCGACCGGCTGTGGGCGGACCGCTCCATTGGTGCGGTCGTCGTCAATGGACCGGAGGCGGTCTTCGTCGAGCGCAATGGCATGCTCCAGCCGGCGCCGGAGCGGTTCCGCGATCGCGAGCATCTGCTCGACGTCGTCGCCCGCCTGACCAGGCCGCCGTCCTCGGGCATCGCCGAATTCCGTTTGCGCGACGGCAGTGAAGGCACACTGGTCCTGCCGCCGGTCGCGCCGTCCGGCCCGGTGCTGGTTCTGCGTCGTGGCGAGCCCGGTGCGGCGACGTTCGAACGCCTGATCGCCGCGGAGATGCTCGACCGGTCGATCGCCGATCTTCTGAGAATCGCGGTGCGTTGCCGCCTCGATGCGCTGATTGCCGGGCCTGAGGGCTCGGGCAAGACCGCTCTGCTGGCCGCGATCGCCCGCGATCTCGGCGATGCGGCGCGGATCGTCACCGTGGCGCGGCATCGCGAGTTTCGCCGGCCTTCGCCGTCTAAGGTTGAACTCGTGGCATCATCCGGCGGCGAGGGCGGTGCGTCCCTTGCCGCGCTGCTGGCGGCAGGCGTGCGGTTGCGTCCGGATTTGCTCCTTGTCGATTCGGTCCGCCCGGCGGAGCTGCCGGCGCTCGGCAACGTCCTGTCGCATGGCGAACGGGCGAGTATTGCCGCCGTGCCAGACACGGCGGCGACCGCGCTCGAGAGGCGCGTCGATCTGGTCGTCCGCCTCGGACGGGCACGCGATGGCCTGTTCCGCGTCATTTCGGTGGCCGACTCGTCGGGTGCGCGGCTGTTTGTGTACGAGAATGGTCGGTTTCACCGTGGGACGGCCGAGCCATCCTTCGTGAGCCTTGTGCAGGAAGCGGGCTATGGCGAGGCGCTGTCGACCGCTCTACGCTAGCGACTGCGACCGGCCGCCACATACCGAGTGGGGGTGAAAACCCGTTACCTGCCAGAGCTATATCTGGTACTAACCGCTGTGAAATGCGGGGGATTTTGCGGTTCGGAATCCTGAGGGAATTCGGTGCCGCCAAGGGGACGGATGCATGATCGGCAAGCGCGTGTTGGGCATTTTCGGAGTTCTGTCGGCGATCGCGGGACTTGGCGTTGCGAGCAGCGCCAGCGCACAGCCGGTCGTCGGCGTTCCGCATCAGTGGCAGATGGGTTTCCCGGCGTCCTATACGCCGGTGATGGAGAGGCTGGCCTCGCTGCACGATCTGCTTCTGGGGATCATCACCGCCATCTGCCTGTTCGTCCTGGCTCTTCTTATGTACGCGATGTGGCGCTTCCACGCTTCGCGCAATCCCAACCCGGCCACCGTCACGCACAATACGTTCCTCGAGATCGCCTGGACGATCACTCCGATCCTCATTCTCGTGATCATCGCGATCCCGTCCTTCCGGCTGCTGTACTATGGCGACAAGGCGGTTGATGCGGCGTTCACGGTCAAGGTCGTCGGACATCAGTGGTACTGGTCCTATGCCTATCCCGATCAGGGCAACTTCTCGGTCGACAGCCGCATCCTGAGCGAGGCCGATCGCGTCAAGCTGAAGCCGAACCAGCCCCGCCTCCTGGCTGTGGACGAGGAAATGGTGATCCCCGTGGGCACCACGGTGCGGATCATCGGAACGGCCGCCGACAGCATGCACGGCTGGACCGTTCCGGGTTTCGGCATCAAGAAGACCGTGATTCCCGGCCGTCTCAACGAGGGCTGGATCAGCGTCCGCGACGAAGGCTACTACTTCGGCCAGTGCTCGCAGATCTGCGGCAACGGCCATTCGTACATGCCGATCGCGATCCGGGTGGTTTCCAAGCCCGAATTCGACAAGTGGGTTGAGCAGAAGAAGAAGTCTGCGGGGCTCCTGCCCTCGACTGACGTCGCTTCCGCCGCCGTTCCCGCCAACCGCTAAGCGCTTCTCCGCAGGAGACAAATGATGGCCACCGCGCACGGCGCCTCACACGACCACAGCCACGACGACCACGCTCACACGCCGACCGGCATGAAGCGGTGGCTGTTCAGCACGAATCACAAGGACATCGGCACGATGTACCTGGTGTTTTCGATCTTCGCCTCCCTGATCGGCGGCGCCTTCTCGGTGTATATGCGCCTTGAGCTGATGCAGCCCGGCGTGCAGTTCTTCAACGGTCCGGACGGCACGCCTGACGGCCACTTCTGGAACACGGTGGTCACCGCGCACGGCCTGATCATGGTGTTCTTCGTCGTCATGCCCGGACTGATCGGCGGGTTCGGCAACTGGTTCGTGCCGCTGATGATCGGCGCGCCCGACATGGCGTTCCCGCGCATGAACAACATCAGCTTCTGGCTGCTGCCGCCGGCCTTCATCCTGCTGCTGCTGTCGGCCCTCATCGGCGGGGGCGTCGGCACCGGCTGGACGGTCTATGTGCCGCTTTCCACCCAGCAGGGCGCGGGCATGGATCTCGCCATCTTCTCGCTGCACATCGCCGGTGCGTCCTCGATCCTGGGCGCCATCAACTTCATCACCACGATCCTGAACATGCGCGCCCCCGGCATGACGCTCCACCGCATGCCGCTGTTCGCGTGGTCGGTCCTGGTGACGGCGTTCCTGCTGCTGCTGGCCCTGCCGGTTCTGGCCGGCGCCATCACCATGCTGCTGACCGACCGCAATTTCGGCACGCACTTCTTCGATCCGGCCGGCGGCGGCGCCCCGACGCTGTTCCTCCACCTGTTCTGGTTCTTCGGCCACCCCGAAGTGTACATCATGATCCTGCCGGCCTTCGGCATCGTCAGCCACGTCATCTCGACCTTCGCCAAGAAGCCGATCTTCGGCTACCTCGGGATGGCCTACGCGATGGTGGCGATCGGCGTCGTC
>ORJL010126751.1_pt1 | contig 32315 bp, 25 predicted proteins | sample 1779941 | NCBI WGS metagenome assembly ORJL01 (sample SAMEA104232317, study PRJEB22302) | groundwater metagenome | biome: forest; feature: aquifer; material: groundwater | place: USA | collected 2011-08-07 | depth 5.8 m | reverse complement strand
CTCGGCTCGTGACGGAGGTGGCCGCCTGGGAAGCCTACCGCAACGCCATCGGCGGCACGGTCCACTGGCGTTTCACCACCGCCGATGCCCGTATCAAGCTCCTCCACCTCTACCCACAGTACGCGCGTTAGACCACTAGGTTAGTGCAGGTGACCAAGCAGAAAGAGTCGGAAACGTTACCTAAGACGGCGGCGCTGTGCGCGCAGTGGGTGCGGTGCGGCAAGCCGGGGTGTCGGTGCGCGCATGGTCAGTTACACGGACCCTACGCTTACGTGTTCTTCCGTGTGGGCGGGAGGCTCAGGAAGCGTTACGTTACGCTGGGCCACGCACTCAGCCTAGCTGCGACACTACAGGTGCAGCGAACGCAGCGACGGGCGTTGCGGGACGCGTGGCGGGACTTCAGGGGCGTGCGAGAGCAGCTCAAGGAGGCGACACGTGGAACTTGAGCAAGGGCGCACTGCGCCCACGCCGGCCGAGGTGTCCGGCCTGGCCGACATTCTCACGGCGCGGTATCAGGAAACGCTGCACTGGCACACCCACTACGGCAAGCAGACTCCTGAAGAAGCTGCAGCTAGCGCTGAGACGACAGGCCGCTCGGACTTGGAACGGCTAAAGCGTATGCCGTTGATCGAGGTAAGTTGGGCTGACCTCAACGGGGCAGCACTCGTGGACCCGGACGCCGCCTTGGCGGTTTGGGAAGCGATGAAAGCGGAGGCGCGAGCCGCCGTTTCGGGCGGCGTGCGCGCAGCGGACCTCGTTACGGACCATTACTATGTGATGAGCAGGGCACGGTTCATCGCACTGTGGGGAGCGTTCTTTGAGGACGTGCGCCCGACGGGGGGGATTGAAGCCGCGTTCGTGGACAGCATGGCATTGGCCTTCGCGAGCTACCTTCTCTGGACCGGATGGGCTCATTCGCTCACTGTGAACGAGGCACGATTGGACCATGAGGCCGGCAAGAACAAGCAGCCGTGGACTTCTGCCACGCGTCACTGAGGTCGAAGCGCGGCGGGAGGCGGGGGAGATGCCGATCGCTTCCACCGGCAGTTCCTGCGGACGGTGCGGGCGCTGAAGGACCACCGACCTACGGGGCCGGCGGTGATGGTGCAGATGGCGGGGCAGGTGAACGTGGCGCAGCAGCAGGTGAACGTCAGCCGAGGCCCGTAGCCGGGAATGCTGTCGAGAGGGCCGCTGCCGTTGGGGTACGGAGCCCTGTCGAATGGTTGCGAACTGGCCTTTTGGGATATGGCTGTGCGCGGTCAGTGGAAGTCGTGGCTCGGTGGCGTCGCCAGTTCGGCCGTCCTTGGCAGCGGCTGCTCACGGGGATCGTGCGGGTTGCCGGGCTGCCCGTTCCGCAATGGCGGATGGGGAGAACTGCCGGTACGTGCGATGTTCAATGGCTCGATGTCCTCGGCCAGCAGGTTCAGCGTGCCGGAGCGTAGTTGCACCCTGCCCCTCACTAACACGTAGGCAGCGCCGCGCACGGTGCTGCGCTTGGCGTCGTAGAGTTGTGGCTGAATCACCACGTTGGCCAGTCCCGTCTCGTCCTCAATGAGCAGGAACACGAAGCCTTTGGCTGTTCCCGGCCTTTGCCGGCAGACCACCATACCGGCCGTCTGGGCTTGTGCGCCGTCCACCAGATTGTGCAGGGCGTTGGTGGTGCGCACCTCAGGTGGCAGTTGTGGGCGCAGCAACTCCATGGGCTGTAGACGGGGCGATAAGCCCAGCAGCCTGTAATCGGCTGCCATGCGTTCCCAGGTGTTCAGGTCGGGCAACGCCACCATGTCCTGCTCCACCGGCAGGGCGAGCGCCAGTTGCCGCGGGGGTGCTGCTGCCGTTGCGGCGGGCTTGGAGCGGCGAGCCGGGCCGGCGGTGAGCTTGGCATGAGCGGAACCAGCCAGCGCCCCGGCCTGCGGCGCCAGTAGCCCGAGCTGCCACATAAGGTCGCGCCGGCTGAGCCCGAACTCCCCCAAGGCGCCCACCGCGATGAGGTTGGTGGCAACGTCTTGTGTGACGGCGGTGCGGCGGAGGAAATCGCCCAGCGACAGAAAGGGGCCATGAATGCCCCGTTCCTGCACAATGCTGCTCGCCAGGCTCTCGCTGAGGCTGCGCACCGTGGTAAGTCCTAGGAGGACCTGCTGGCCCTCAACCGTGCACTTCACCCCGCTGCGGTTTAGCGAGACCGGCAGCACGGGAATGCCATGGCGCTTGGCATCGCCCACCAGCACATGGGGCGCGTAGAAACCCATGGGCTGATTGTTCAAGAGTGCGGCGTAATACTCCGCGGGGTAGTGATAGCGCAGCCACGCCGATTGATAGGCAAGCACGGCAAAGGCATAGGCGTGCGACTTGGGAAAGCCAAACGCCGAGAAGCCCATCAGCTTCTCGAAGAGGCTGACGGCGGTGGCAGCGGGCACTCCCTGGAACTGAGCGCCGGCAATGAACAGCCCTCGGAAGCGCTCCATCGCCTCGGCAGAGCGGCGGCGGCTCATGGCGCGCCGGAACTGATCGGCCTCACCCGGCGAGAACTGCCCCATCTTGATGGCGACTTCCAACACTTGGTCTTGATAGAGCACGACACCCAGGGTGTCCTTGAGCAGGTCATTCAACAGTGGATGATCGGCCTGAGCTTGATAGGAGGGGTCCGCCCGCTGTAACTCGCGGCGTTTCACATACGGGTTGACCGCGCCGCCCACAATGGGGCCGGGGCGCACAATGGCCACCTGCACCGCCAGGTCCTCCAGTGTGCGCGGCTGGGTGCGCGGCAGCATTTGGATTTGGGCGCGGCTTTCGATCTGGAAGATGCCGATGGTGTCGCCTTGGGTGATGGTATCGAACACTGCGGTGTCGTCGTAATGGATGGTGCTCAGGTCGAGTTGCTCGCCCCGGTTCTGCCAGATCAGCTCCAAGCACTCCTCCACCAGTGACAGCATGCCCAGAGCGAGGAAATCGATCTTGATGAAGCGGGCATCGTCGCAGGAGTCTTTGTCCCACTGGCACACGTAACGGCCTTCCATCGCGGCGGGTTGCACCGGCACCAACTCGATGAGCGGGCGCGACGAGATGATCATGCCGCCTGGGTGCTGACTGAGGTGGCGCGGCATGCCGTCGATCTGTTCAGCCAACTCGACCAGATGTTGCCACAATGGCCCGTTGGCGAGACCTTGGAACTCGGGCAGCGCATCTAACTCCGCCCGCACGGTGTCGGCGCCACCGCCTTCAGAGAGACGGGATAACTTGTCGATGGCCGGCTCGGGCAGGCCCAGTACCTTGCCCAGGTCGCGTACTGCGCTGCGCAGGTGGTACGTCGCATAACTGCACACCAGCGCGGCATGGTCGTGCCCGTAGCGTTCGAGCACGGCTAGGATCAGTGCGGCGCGGATGTCGCGGGAAAAGTCGAGGTCAATGTCAGGAACCGATTGTAGGTCCTCGTTCAAGAAGCGGTGTAGAAACAGTTCGTTCCGCACTGGATCGACATGTGACAGGCCGATAAGGTAGCAGATGATCGAGCTGACCGCTGAGCCGCGTCCCCGGCCTGGGGGCAGCCCCGACCCACCGCGGGGTGTGCCGCGCCCGCGGATGTTGCCGGCCACTTCGGTGGCGAGACCCTGCAGGTCGCGATAGACCAGGAAGAAGCCTGAGAGGTTGTGCTTGGCCACCAGCCTCAACTCTTCCTGCAGGCGATACACGGCATCGGCAAGGCTGGCCGGCGGCGTGCTGGCAGCGGGATAACGCTCATCGAACCGCTGCCGGCAATAGGCAGCCAGCACCTCGTCGGCAGATGCGCCCTGTTCGTTGGTCTGCTTATTGAAGTCGGGGAAAACATACCCCAGTGCGCTACGGGCCGACAGGTCGAAGGCGGCGCAGCGGGCAGCGATGCGTTCGGTGTTGGCCACCGCCTCGGGATAGGCAGCGAAGCGCACCCCCATCTCCTCCGGAGCCTTCAAGTAGAAGTCACTGTTAGGCCGCCGCTGCTGATGCGATCCTTCCAGCGTGGCATGGTGTCGCAGCGCCACCATGGCGTCCTGCAGCCGGTGGCGCGACCGCTCGTGGTAGTGCACGTTCCCAGTGGCCACGATCGGTAGCCCGCATTCGGCTGCCAGCGCAGCCATGCAGGCGTTGCGGCTGGTATCGCCCCGCACCAGGTTGTGCTGTAGTTCGATGGCGGTGTTGTTTGGCCCGAACAGCGCTGCGAGCCGCTGCACCAGCACCAGCGCATCCGTCCGGCGGCTGGCATCCACCAAGCGTGCCAGTTCACCATTGCGGCAGCCCGAAAGGGCGATGACACCATCAGTACGCCCGGCCAGGAAGGCGGGGGCCAGCGCAGGCTGGGTATGGGGACCGGTCCGGTGCGCTTCGGTCACCAGCCGGCAGAGGTTAGCGTAACCCTGCCCGTTCTCGGCGAGCAGGGTGAGGTGGACGTTGGTCAGCTCACGGTCCACCAGTCCGTGGCGAAGGGTAAGCTCGACGCCGGTGATCGGGCGGATGCCCGCCGCCTGGGCTGCTCGGGCGAACTCCATCACACCGTGCATGCCATCGTGGTCGGTGATGGCCAGCGAGTGGTAGCCCAGCGCTGCGGCGCGTGCCACCAGTTCTTCCGGACGCGACGCCCCATCAAGGAACGAATAGCAGGTGTGGAGGTGGAGTTCGGTGTACATAGCGACAGTGTCCCGATGAGGAGGCGACTCAGGATGGACGTTGTGTACGGCGCTAGCCGCGCTGCTCGCACCATCCACCGGCAATGAGATCGTGGTAGAGCGAAAGCACGGCGCCATCTTCCAGACACACCAGGTAATAGCAGCGCGCTATGGGCGTGTCGCGCCACCATTCATCGTCGATACGCCACTGGTCGAGAATAGCGTGCACCGGGCGGGGGGCGCCCCAGTGCGGGCGTTGCACTGCCGTGGGGTCTCCCGCAGCGGTGGTTTGGACCGTGAGCTGGGTGGGAGCGCCTAAAGCTCGCAGGGCGTGAGCGCCCACCGGCGTTCGGGGATGCGCGACCATGGTTCCACCTCCACAACGTGGCACAGCGGCACGGATTGATAGCGGGCGTGAAGTTGGCGGGCCATCTCTGCAATCTGGTGCTCCTGCTGGACGTTCTTGGCAAACATGCTGGGCTGTTTGCCGGTCTCATCGCCCAGGTCGCTCAGTTCCAGCGTCAGGGCCTCCAGCGGCGCCCGCGGCAGCGCGTTGGCCATCAGGAGTTTGTCCTTCACTGCTCGCAACACGGCGTCGCGCCCCAACAGCGCTCCCTTGAATACCAACGTCTGGTCCCACGATGCGTCGCCGCTCAAGCGCGCGCTCAAGTGGACTTTGCGCACCGCACGAGTCCGCACCCGATCGTCGCCAAACGCGCGGGCCACCACCACCCGCAGTGCGGCATAAAAGCCTTCAACGCTCGACAGCGGGTCGTCTAACTGGACCGACGCGGTGACCATTGGGCGCGGCTGATAGGCCACCAACGGTGCGTCGTCGTGCCCCTGAGCCAACCGCCAAGCCAACGCACCCTGGCGGCCAAACTGCGCTTGCACGGCGGTCAACGGTAAGCGCGCCATGTCACCAACGGTGCGCAGTCCCATCAGCTCCAGCCGCCGCTGCTGCTCCACCGAGAACGGCAGCAGGCGCACGGGGAACGGGGCGAGAAACGCCGGCAGCGCGTCCGCGGTCACCACCTGGATGCCCAAGGCGGCGGCAGTTTCGGCGGCGAGCGCTGCGCCGAACTTCCCCGGCGCGACCCCGATGCGGGGGAAGAGCAACGCCGGAAACGCGCCGCGGATGGCGCGTTCCAACCGCTGGAGATCGCTCCGGTAGAGCTCCCGCAGCCCCACCAAGTCCAGAAAGAACTGCTGTGGCTGGTACTCCACCTGCGGGCTCACCTGTTGAAGCCGTTGCATGATGCCGTCGACCACCTGGGCCACATGCACCGGGTTGGGTTCTACAATGACCGCGTCTTTGCACAGCGCAAGCACCTCGCGCAGCGGTAGGCCGGGGGTAATGCCGGCTGCGAGCGCTTCGTTCGAGCACTGCTGTACCACTTTGCGTTCACCGGGAGCGGCCCCCAGCACCAGCGGGCAACCGTCGAGTTCAGGGTGGCGCAGCACCTCGATGCGCAGTGGCAGGTGCGGCAGAGTCACGCAGCACACCACAGCGTCGGGCCAGGCACCGGCAGCAAGGCGTTGCTTCAAGTTGGGCATCATGCACGTCCGCGAGAGGAGTTCTCGCGACTGTAGAACGAGTGTTCTATAATGTCAAGGGCATGCTGCCAGATACTGGGGATAGCCCCGACTCACCGCATCCGAGGAGGCGAAGGTGTAAGGACTACCGGCGTACCGGGCCGGCGGTGATGGTAGGGAGTGCTGGACAGGTGAACGTGGCGCAGCAGCAGGTGAACGTGAATGGCGGTGAGGGCCGGTCATAAGGCGGGCTGAATGCTCGGCACCGCCCCGGCGTACCTGAGAGTTGTGATGGTCGAAGGTGTCTCACTTCCTTCATGCCTAATTCTACGTGTAGTCTAGTAGTTTGTCAATAGGATACAACTAGGTTTATCATAGAATTAGCTACGGATTGGAGGTCAGCGGATGAAGCTACGTGATGCGCGGGTGCAGGCGTTCTTGACCCAGGCGGAGTTAGCGGAGAAGGCCGACGTGTCGATTGCTACCGTCAGCGCCATTGAGCGCGGCGTGGAGCGGCCAACGGTGAGGACCGCCCGAAAGCTGGCGAAAGCGTTAGGCGTGAGGCCGCAAGAGTTGGATGAGGCGGTGGACTACCTTGGCCACCGGCGCAAAGTAAACGCCGCCAGTCCGGAGACTGACGGCGCGTGAGACACCTTCCTCGGCCATCACACCGGGGGAGGCGCTTTCAGTTTAGCAGTACGGCTTCCTCGTGTGTCCGGCACCAGACCGTATGCTCCTGATGCGGTTGGTGCTGGGCTATTCTTCCCTTGATGACCTGTGGGAAACACTCCGATGCCATGCGTAAGCCGTGCCTCGCTTTTGGTAGCAACACTGGTAGCAACAGGGGCGAAATATGGCGGTTCTCGGCGACGCTAGACGACTTCCTCAGACGGTTACGAGGTGGCCCCACACGAACGAAACGGCCCTCGACGGGCCGTCTCGAACTTCTGCGACAGGTAGATGGTGGAGACGGGGGGGAGTTGAACCCCCCGTCCAGAAAGGTCTGTGCAGCATCTTCCACAAGCTTCTTCGGTACTTTGGGTCTCGCATCCACCCACCACCGCCGACAGCGTTGGGTAGTGCCAGCCGATAGGTCTTAAGCTTCGGGTATCGGCGTCCCGTCAGCAGCAGGCCAATAAAGCGTCGCCGCTTCCACCCCCATTAGCCAAAGGAGCGGAGCGACGTCGCCGCCTAGTTAGGCAGCGAGTGCGTAGTTGGTTTCGCCAGCTACTTGTTTGCCGGTTGATTAACGAGACGGTTACCGGCACCTCGGCTTGCAATGACAGTCGCAGCGCCCCCTGTCGAAACCCTGCGTCCCCATCTGCCCTTCAGTATACGCCGAACGGGCGGGCGGCATCGGGCCAGCGGGAAGCCGAGAGAGGGCGACATGGCCCGAGCTGTTGCCTGAGCTCCGTCGAAGGCATCAGCGCTGGTCGCTTCGACAGGCTCAGCAAACAGCGCTTCCTGTCCGTCCCGCACAACTTTGCGGCACGCCCGCACCAGCAAAAAGCGGTACGACTCAACTACCTGTGCTACCATCTGCCTAACGCCGATGCAGCGTCACTCTTGCCGATGAGGAGCCCCACATGCTCACCGCTTCCGACCTCACATTCCTGACCCAAACCGGCCCCGGCACGCCCATGGGCGAGCTGTTCCGCCGGTTCTGGCTGCCGGCCATGCTGCCGCGCGAGCTGCCGGAGCCGGACTGCGCGCCATTGCGCCTGCGGTTGCTGGGCGAGGACATGGTGGCGTGGCGCAACACCGACGGCAGCATCGGGGTGATGCAGAACGCCTGCCCGCACCGCGGCGCATCCATGTTCTTCGGCCGCAACGAGGAGAACGGCCTGCGCTGCGTGTACCACGGCTGGAAGTTCGACAGCGAAGGCACCTGCGTGGACATGCCAAATGAGCCGGCCGAATCCAACTTCAAGCACAAGATCACGGCTGCCGCCTATGCCGCTGCCGAGTATGGCGATGTCATCTGGGTGTACATGGGCCCCAGGCGCCTGAAGCCGGAGCTGCCGAAGCTGGAGTGGGCGATGGTGCCCGAGGGCCAGCGGGCAGTGCACAAGTGGTTCCAGGACTGCAACTACGCCCAGGGCATGGAAGGCGACCTCGACACCAGCCACGTCTCGTTCTTGCACCGGGTGTTCGAGCCCCAGAACGACCGCCAGCGCCGCCTCACCAAGAGCGGCCAGGCCATCCTGAACGCCGACGGGTCACCGATTTTGACGGTGAAGGAAACCGACTACGGGTTTGCCTACGGCGCTCGCCGCAACGCCGACGACGAGTATTACTGGCGGGTCACCCAGTTTCTGTTGCCCGCCTACAGCATGATCGCCAGCGCTACGCCCGAGCGTAGCAGCGGCAGTTGGCTCCCGGTGGACGACGCGCACTGCATGGGCTGGCGCTTCAACTGGAATTTCGCCACCCCTTACCCGCCGGAGCGGCGCGGCGGCCAGGGCAGCTACCCCAGGGTGGATGAGCAGTTCCGGGCCGAGGCGACCCGAGACAACGACTACCAGATCGATCGCCAGACGCAGAAGACCTTCAACTACACCGGCATCCTGAACATCCGTGAGCAGGATACGGCCATGACGGAGACCATGGGAGCCGTCATGGACCGCACCCGGGAGCACCTGGGCACGTCGGACATGGCCATCATTCTGTACCGCCGCCAGCTCATGCGGCTGGCCCGCCAGCTCCAGCAGGGTGTCGAGCCCTTCGCCGCCACCCACGGCGACGCCTACCGGGTGCGGTCGCTGGACGTGGTGGATGCCGCGGGCGAATTCGATGCCTTCCTGGCAAAGTACGAGCGAGAGCTGCTGCAATCCGTCAAAGGGTAGGGTGGCGGCAGCCGCGCCGGCAGCCGCCCCAGCGCGCCACGAAGCAAGCGAAACCGAGGCAGGTCGAACGACCTGCCTCGGTTATGATCCCACCTCAATGGGTTACCGGGCCTTAACCCCGCCGCCGGCCTTGAACGCCGCCAGCGTCACCCGGTCGTAGTGCAGGTCGGCCAGGCCTTCGATGCCATCCACCCCCACCGGCACGATGGCCCCACCACCCCGCATATGGTACAGCTCCGGCCGGTCCACGCCGGGAGCAGGCGTCCCTTCGCGGTGGGCCCGCGCCGCGCCGATAAGCTTGCGGCGGGTCTGGATGATCATGCCATCGGTGGTGCCCAACCGCTCTTTGGTGCGGTCGTAGATGGGGCCCATCGACTCTTGCGCCATGGGGTCCTGCGCCGGTTGCGGGATGCCGGAGTAGGTGGCGGTCTTCTGCAAGTCACGGTCGATTAGGTAATCGTTGTCCTTGTTGGCCAGGGGGCGCCAGCGGCCCAGCCAGCCGGAGGTGTCGGGCAGGAACTTGCGGCCGGCCAGGCCCAGGTTGCGGGCGCCCCGCCCGTACGGGTCGTTCTTGCCGGCGGGGTCATCGCGGTTGACGCCGGCCTTCAGGCCACCCACGCCTTCGGTATTCGGATCGAGCCCTCGCTGGTTCACGCCGATGCTCCAGATGAGGGTGTTCTCGTCGTCGAGCGGCACCCAGGCCGTGCAGTTGTTCTTCACACCCAACAGGCCGGGGGCGTTCATGGTCCAGAACGGCAGCAAATAGTGGCCCATGCGCCAGTACTCGAAACCATCCTCGGCCGGGCGGATGGCCGCGTAGGTGGCGCCGAGTTCCATGGGGCGCACCACGAAGCGGGCGTCGCGAGTTCTGGTGGAGTAGTAGTCGGGGCTGCCGGGCAGGGTGCCTTCGTGCTTCTGGTGGCCGGCGTGCAGGAAGAAGGCGTGCACGGTGTCGATGTCGCCTTCCAGCGCCTGCATATAGCTGCACTCCTGCAACCGGACGCCCACCTGGAGGTTCGGCTCCTTCAGGGCGGGGAAGTCGTACATGGACGGCGGGGTCTCGCGCGGCCCCATGTAGGCCCACACGATGCCGCCCACCTCGACGCACGGATAGGCGGCGGCGCGGATCTTGTGCTTGAAGTTAGACTCAGCCGGTTCGTTCGGCATATCGATGCAGTTGCCGGCGGTATCGAACTTCCAGCCGTGATACACGCAGCGCAGGCCGTCCTCTTCGTTGCGGCCAAAGAACATGGATGCGCCGCGGTGCGGGCAGGCGTTCTGCATCAGGCCGTACTTGCCCGAGGTGGTATGGAAAGCAATGAGGTTTTCGCCCAACAGCCGCGCCCGCAGCGGTGCGCCGTCGGGTTCCGGCAGCTCGCTGGTCAGGAAGGCGGGAATCCAGTACTCGCGGATGAACTCGCCCATCGGGGTGCCTGGGCCCACCCGGCACATCAGTTCGTTCTCTTCATGCGTCAGCATCGCTGCACTCCTCGTCGCGTGATCATTCTCGACAGCATACTTGAGGCGTCAATCTCCTGCCTCAGCGCGGCAGCACCACCGACACCTCTTCTGAACCAACCTCGAACTCCGTACCGAAGGGGGCCGACATGCTGCGGATGTGCTCCACGATGTCCGCGGCGGCGGCCGGCCGGGCGAACTCCGGCGGTCCGTGGCCATCGATGCGGCCTGGCAGGTACGAGACCGCCTGGATCGTGCCATCGCGGATGCGGGCGCGCAACAGCATGGTGGTGAGCTTGCGGCCGGGACGGAACGACTCCAAGTCGTGCACGTAGTTAGCCAGCGAGTAGGCGATGACTTTGCCCTTATACACTTCGATGGGCTGCAACAAGTGCGGGTGGTGGCCTATCACCAGGTCGGCTCCGGCGTCGATGGCGAACCGCCCCATCTCCGTCTGGTAACCCACCAACTGCCCGGCGCCGCCACTGATGGGCGACAGGCCCCAGTGCCACGACACGACCACGACGTCGGCCTGCTGGCGTGCCAGGCGGATGTCCTCCGCTAGGTCGGCGCGGTCCTGCGGGTCGGGGATGGTGTGGACGATGGGGGCATAGCCGGGCACCTCCTGCACGCGGGGGCTGGTCTCGTAGGCCGTAGCCACGTGGAAGTGGGCCACGCCGGCACGGGTCTCGGTGGCGCCGGCGTCGCCCCGGCATACGGAGACCCGGCACACGAAGGCGACCCGCGTGCCGTTGCGCTCGATGATCGCAGGCTTGCGGGCCTCCGCGATGGTGCGGCCGCCACCGCCGTGCACCAGTCCGGCTGCGTCCAGCACGTCCAGGCTGCGCTCGAAGCACCCAAGGCCGTGGTAGGTGCTGGGGTTGTTCGCCATGTTCACCACGTTCACGCCCGCCTTCAGGTAAGACGCGAGCATCCACTCGTCAGTGCGCGGTCCGTGGAAGTGGTCGTCGGGCGCCAGGTACGTGGCGTCAGCCACCACCGTCTCCAGATTGCAGAAGAAGATGTCGGCGCCCTGGAACAGGTGCATGTTGGGGACAAACGCAGAATCGGGGTCGGGGCGTCCCACATAGGTGTCACCGATCATCACCATGCTGACATCGGGCATAGAGGTCCTTTCGGGGTTGCTGGGAGTTAGGAATCAGGAATCGGGATACGCCAAGGTCAATGCTCAGGCTCCCGATTCCCGATTCCCAACCGTCCTACTTCGCGGCTTTGATGTACTCCAGATGGGTCCAGCTTCCGGTCACGTTCCCGGGGAAGGGGTAGCCGGCGATAACGGTGGTGTTGGCGACCACCTCCTGCGGCAGCCAGAACAGTGCGGCGCCGTGGTGCTGGTCGTACCACACATTGCCGGCCTGCCGCAGGTACTCGTCCTGCTTCTTCTCGTCCAGCGTGTTCTTCGCTAGGTCGAAGGCTTTGTCGCCATCGAGGATGGAGATGCCGGAGGTCCGGCCCTCCCGGAAGCCGTCGTTGAGATTGCTCATCACGTTGTACTGGTCGGAGCCGCTGGTGCGGATGCGGGCGTGGCTGTCGAGCTTGCCGGCCTTGTTCAGGTCGGTGTAGCGCTGGGCCGGCATGTCGTCCAGCTTGACGTCGATGCCGATGGTCTTCCAGTAGGCGCCTACCGCCTCAGCCATGTCCTTGCCGCTGGAGAGCCCTTCCACGTCGATCACCAGCATCGTGACCGTCGCGGGGTTGCTCGGGCCATAGCCGGCCTCGGTAACCAGCGACCTGGCCTTAGCGGGGTCGTAGCCGTACTCGTCGGGGAACCGCTTCTGCCAGTCGGGGTTCCAGCCGGACAACTCGGGCGCGTAGTGGCTGAGCCACATCGGCGTCCCCTTGCTCAGCAGGAACGACTGGTTGAGTCTGTCCCGGTCGATGCCCTTGCTGAGCGCCCGCCGGATGCGGGGGTCAGCCATCGGGGTTTCGGTGTGGATGGAGCCCGCCGCCGGGTTCTTCGGGTCCTTATACACCGGTCCGTAGAACTCCACCCACACGCGCTGCGCCGACGCCAGCGAACTGATGACCTTGAAGTTGCCCTTCGCCAGCGCCTGCTTATGCATGTCGTCGGGAATATCGGTGGTGTGGACCTCGCCCGCCAGCAGCGCCGCCAGCCGGGTAGAGGGTTCCTTGATGAAGCGGACCTCAAGTTCCGGGAAATCGGGCCGAATGCGCCAATGCTCATAGGGCACCCGCTCGAAGCGCACGTACGCCCCCTGCTGCCGCTCCTTGATGAAGTAGGGCCCCGTACCCGCCGCCGGCGACTGCAGCGTGGCCGCCCCCTTCGCCGCAAAGTCGTCGGCGCTGATGATGTCGGCCTGTCCGGCGGCGTACAGCAGTTCGGCGGCCGGGCGGCTGAGCTGCAGCAAGAACTCGTGGTCATCAACCGGCGTCACGGCCTTAATCGACGCCCGCAGATTAGGGCTCGAGCCCCGCAGCGAGTCGGCCCGCATGTGTTCTTTGAAAGACAGCACGATGTCCTTACTGGTGAGCAGGCCCCGGTCGAACTGGAAGCGCACGTCCTGCCGCAGTTTGAAGCGGTAGGTCAGGCCATCGGGTTCCAGGTTCCAGGCGCTGATAAGCTGGTTCTCGCGCTTGCCGGTCTGCGGGTTGTTGGCGAACAGGCGCTCGTAGGCCGACGCCGTCTGGTACTGGTCGCGCTGGTTGACGTTGCGCACCTCGTTGGTCTCGGCTGCGGGCGGCACCGTGGCCATAATCAGGCGGTTCACCTTGGGTTGGGCCGGTCCGCTATCGGATGCGCTGGGCTGCGACGGCGCCTGTGGGGCAGAACAGCCCGTAACAGCCAGCAGCACCGTAGTTGCGAGGCCCACACCGAAGGATAGCGGGTTGATGCGAGGCATGGGACTCCTTCTAGAGCGGACCGTTCGGGGACGGCGGAAGCAGCGGATTGCGACTAGTAATAGCAGTTAGCCATCCCGCCGTCAATTTGAGCCCGCAAGATTCGGGCGCTACTCCATGGCATGCACGGCATACTTAGTAACTATCTCAAAACTAAGCATTGCGGCGTTGTGGAGGTTCGACAGGGGAGTCCAGAGGGGACGGCCGTCCCCTCTGGCAGGGGGTTTGGGGGTGAGCCTTACCGCTCATGCCCCTGAAGAAGTGAGCTACCAGACCGCTTTGAGATAGCTACTTAGGGGGCGATGAGCCGCCGGCCGGAACCGGCGCAATGATTGCTGCCCGCCGCGGCTAGCCGTACGCAGCCGAATGGCATAGATTGGGACGGCACGCCGCCCCCGATCGGGAGGCCAACGCCCGAAATCGAAGGAGAACACTATGAAGGCAGGTATCCAGCTTCACCCCGAGCGAGGCATCGACGCGGTGTTCGAGGAAGCACGGGCCGCCGACCGGCAGGGCTTCGACTCCATATGGGCCGGCGACCACCTGATGAACCGGGAGGGCGCGTCGCCAGACCTGCCGTTGGACTCCTGGACGCTGATGAGCGCCCTGGGCGGGGCGACCACCCACGTCAGGCTGGCATGGTCGGTGCTGAACCTGGGCTTCCGCAAGCCCGCGCTGCTGGCCAAGATGCTCGCCACCCTCGACCGGGTGACGCACGGGCGGGTCATCTGCTCCGTGGGCTCCGGCTCCAACATGCTGGAGTATGGCGCCTACGACATCCCGCTGACTAAAGACCACGACGACCGAGTCGCCGAGTCCCGCGAGACGGTGGAGCTGTTCAAGCAGCTCTGGACCCACCCCGCGCCCGAACGCGTCACCTTCGAGGGCACGTTCGTGCGGACCCGCGACCTGGCGTTCTGCCCCACGCCGGTGCAACAGCCGCACCCGCCCATTTGGGTAGGCGGCGACTCACCGGCCACGCTCAGCATCGTACGCGACCTGGCCGACGGCTGGGTGGTGCTGAGCAACCGCAATCCAGACTCGGTGACCGCCATCACCAAGGCCGCCGACTGGCCGCAACGCCCGATGGTGGTCGTAGGGGGCGCCCGCGTATTTGTAGCCCTCACCCGCCAGCAGTCGCTGGACGAGGCCGGCAAGGTGTTTGAGAAGGGCTCCGGCCTGCCGGGCTCACCAAAGACCTTCGAGGACTTCGTGGCGCGGGAGATCGTGGGCACCACCGATGAGTGCCTGGCCCGCATCAAAGCGATGGAGGGTTACGGCATCAACTACCTGCGGTTCGTATGTGACTCGCCCGACCAACAGGAGCGGGCTGCCACCATGCTGCTCCCTCGCCTCTGAACCAAAGCCGGAGAAGAAAGGCCCCTGGACCGTGTCCAGGGGCCTTTGCCTTGCCACAAACCCGCTGCCTACGGCACCTCGGACAGCATCATCTGCTGCGCCAGCGGGTCGTTCAGGAAATCCTCGCTGTGCGGCAGCACCCCCGACCAAGCGCGGTCGCGGTAGCTGTCGCCGTGGGTGGCGGCGTAGGGCTCTTCGCCCGCCTGCAGCGCCTTGGCGGCTTTCATCAGGATGCGCCGGGTCGCGATGACTGCGGCGTCAGCGGTGCCCAGATGCTCTTTGGCGCGGTTCACCACCGGGCCCATACCCACGGTCATGGCCGCATCCTGCTCGCGAATGCCCGCTATGCCGCTGTAGGTTTGCGTCTTCTGCACCTGCCGGTCCTGGAAGAACCGGTTCTGGTGATTGCCTTTCAGGGTTCGCGTGGCAGAGTCATAGGAGGCAACGTGGGCATAGGGCCCGTGGAACATAGCGTCCCGCTCCTCCTGGTTCATGGGCCGGCGGGTCCGCCAAATCACCGTCCACACGTCGGTGTGCACGTCATCGGTGGGTACCCAGATGTGCATGAAGAAGCTGTTCTGGTCCAACGATCCCGCCACCAGCGTGTAGTACGGCAGCATCAGTTGGTTGATGCGCCAGTAATACTCGCTGTCGCTAGCGTTGCGCCTGGCCGCTAGCATCAGGCCATAGGGCTGCGTCTGCACGATCCAGCGCGGCGCCAAATCGCGTGCTATGTAGTAGCCATCGAGCGCTCCATAGAATCCGGGGCGGCTAGGCCACACCCCTTTCTCGGCGTCCCAGTCGGGCGGCGGCGCAGTGGCGGCTGGTCCAGCGGAGCCACTCCGCAGGTTGGAGTGCAGGAAGGGCACGTGGGCGGAATCGACGTCGCCTTCCAGCGCCTGCACCCAGTTGCCATCCATGGTGAAGCGCGAGGTGTTGCGGTAGCTGTCCGGCACCCGCATCCACTCCATGTCCGGCAGCTCGGGCCTCAGGTTGCTGGGGCCCATGTAGACCCAGATGATGCCGGCCGCCTCGGCAGCGGGATACGACGTGGCCCGAACCTTGTCCTTGAACGCAGAGTCGGCCGGCTCGTTGGGCATGTCGGTGCAGCGGCCCTGCACGTCGAAGTGCCAGCCGTGGTAGACGCAGCGCAGGCCGTTCTGCTCGTTCCGTGCGTACACCAGCGGGGCCTGCCGGTGCGGGCACAGCGCTTGGATGACGCCCACCTTGCCAGCGCCGTCGCGGAAGGCGACCAACGTTTCGCCCAGCATGCGCAGCTCCTTGGGCTCGCCGTCTGCCTCCAACTCGTCCGAGAGCAGCAGCGGTGTCCAGAACCGGCGCAGCCACTCACCCATTGGTGTGCCTTCGCCCACCTGAGAGAGGAACTGGTTATCCTTGGCGCTCAGCATGGTGAACCTCCCGACCCTATGCGCCACGGCATGGCGCTCTTGATTCGCATAATAGCCCGCCGCCGCGCCGATTCCAAGTGGCTGGAGCAGATCCTCGTCATGCGGTGCGCCTTCGGCCTGCACGCCATCAGCGCCTATACTTGGTACCGCAACCTGCCGGGCGAAGGAGCCCAATGCCACACACGCGCCTACAGCCCTTCGGCGCCGGCAACCCGCCCTGCGGGGGGCTCCTGCCAGCACGCCGGTGGCCCCATCTGACCTGCCGCCCCGCCGCTCAGCTCCGAGGTGTCTCCTACCACCGTATACACTCTTGTAAGAACTGTAGGTCCGTCGCAAGAGCGTGCGTCCAGCATGGGCATTGACGCGCGGGGAGGTGACTCCCCCTAGGAAGCCAAGGGCACACATGACAAACCTGCCGCCAGAACCGCCCAGCAGCGAGATTACGCCGGAGGACCTGTTCCACCGCCGGCGGGAGTTTATGAAGGACAGCATGAAGACCGCCGGCACGGCCGTGGCCGTAGGGGCCGGCCTGCTGTACCTGGTGGGCAAAGGGCCTGGGCCGGACATGCCGGAGTCGGCTCCCCTCTCAGAGGAGCCATCGCTGACGGTGAACGAGGCGCCGAGTCCCTTCGACACGACGGAACCGCAAACGCCTTACCAGTCCATCACCACCTACAACAACTTCTACGAGTTTGGCCTGGACAAGGACGAACCGGCGCACAACGCCCACACACTGAAGACCCGGCCCTGGACCATCCAGGTTGAGGGCCTGGTAGCGAAGCCACAGACCATCGACATCGACACGCTGCTGCAATGGTTTCCGCTGGAGCAACGGGTCTACCGCATGCGGTGCGTGGAGGCGTGGTCGATGGTCATTCCTTGGCTTGGGTTCCCGCTGGCCGAGTTGGTGAAGCGGCTGGAGCCAACCGGGTCCGCCAAGTTCATCGAGTTCACCACACTGATGGACGTGAAGCAGATGCCGGGCCAGCGCGTTCCCGTGCTCGACTGGCCTTACGTGGAGGGCCTGCGGCTGGACGAGGCGATGCATCCACTGGCGCTCATGGCCGTGGGATTGTACGGCAAAACGCTGCCGAACCAGAGCGGCGCCCCGTTGCGCCTGGTGGTCCCCTGGAAGTACGGCTTCAAGGGCGTCAAGTCCATCGTCAAGATCCGCTTCACCGACACCATGCCCAAGACCACCTGGGCAGCCGCCGCCGCCAGCGAGTACGGCTTTTACGCCAACGTGAACCCCGACGTGGACCACCCCCGGTGGAGCCAGGCGAGCGAGCGCCGCATCGGCGACCTGGGCCGCCGCAAGACGCTGCCGTTCAATGGGTACGCCGAGCAGGTGGCAGGCCTGTACGCAGGCCTGGACCTGCGCCGCAACTTCTAACCGAGGGACGTTCCCCATGACCACTGCAGCCGAGCGAACGACGGCGCGCCCTGCCGCACGGCGCCGGCCGCCACAACCGTGGCTGAAGCCGGGCATCTTCATCGGAGCGCTGGCGCCACTGGTCTCGGTGGTGTGGCGCGCCTACGACGGGTCGTTGAGCGCCAACCCCATTGCCGAGGCGGAGAACGAGCTGGGCCTGACCGCGCTGATCCTGCTGTTGTCGGCGCTGGCCTGCACCCCCGCCCGCAAGGTGTTCGGCTGGACGTGGCCACTGCGCCACCGCCGCATGCTGGGCCTATTCGCCTTCTTCTACGCTTCAATGCACTTCCTGGTCTACCTCACGCTCGACCTCGGGCTCGACCTGGGCGCGGTGCTGGGCGACATCGCCAAGCGGCCGTTCATCACCGTGGGGTTCTGCGCACTGGTGTTGATGGCGCCGCTGGCGTGGACCTCCACCACCGGGTGGGTGAAACGCTTGGGATTCAAGCGATGGCAGAATGTGCATCGCTTGGTCTATATCGCCGGCGCTCTGGCGGTGGTGCACTTCATTTGGCGCGTCAAGATCGACGTGACTCAGCCACTGCTCTACGCATCGCTGTTGGGCATGCTGTTGGGAGCACGGGTCGTCGTCTGGCTCATGCAACGCTCCGAGGCACACCGCTCCTCGTAGCCATGGCAACACTTGAGCCTTCAGCGAATTGACTCCAGTGGTGAGCGGCGATAGTATCCCCTAATACGCCGTGGCGCCAACGCGTTCGATTGGCACGGCGAACCCCAAGATCGTGTCGGGCTGGACCTTCCCAGGGCAACCTGACCGGCGCCTGGACGCACCTGCAGATGATCCAGGCGGCCCACTAACCGCCACCGCTCCGAAACATCACCCGGCAGCGACCGAGACTCCAAGCGCTGCCGCAGAGAAGGAGGGCAACCAGTGCTCACATGCAGAACCGCCGCACGCTACCTCGCGGCCTCCGGGTTCGTGGCGCTCCTCGCAGCAGGGTGCAGCGCGCCCCAGGGCCCAGCGGCAACGCCCAGCACCCAGCCAGCCGGCGGGCCGGCCCAACCCAAGGTGAACCGTGTGGTCATGTCCATCGACCCGGTGGGTACCGAGACCAATGAGTTGCGGAAGCTCAGTTCACCGGACGTCTGGATCTTCCGGTCGGTCTACGAGTACCCACTCGCCATCGACATCAAGACCGAGAAGCTGGTACCCGGTCTGGCCACGGCCTGGTCGATCGAGAACAACGGGCTCGACTACCGGGTCAAGCTCCGCCCTGGGGTAAAGTTCCACGGCGACTTTGGTGACCTCTCGGCCAAGGACCTCGTGCACATGTGGAAGGACATCACCGGCCCCGACGGTGTGCATGGCCAGACCAACTACTGGCGCATGGGCGTGAAAGACGTGGAGGTGGTGAACGACCTCGAGGTGGTCTATCACCTCACCAAGCCCGATGCGCAGTTCGCACTGGCGCTTTCGGAGAGCCAGGGCGGCGCAGAAATCCGCAGCAAGGCCAAGTTCGACAAGGACGGCAACGCCCCCACCAACCTGAAGACCTTCGAAGCCGGCACCGGCTGGTACCAGCCCATCGGCCGGGAACAGAGTCAGTACCTGCGTATGCAGCGCATCGCGTACCCGCACTGGGATGCCTACGTGCCCGAGTTCCCGGAGTTCGAGTTCCGCTTCGTGAAGGAGCCGTCCACCCGGTTGGCGGCGTTGCTCTCGGGTGAGATTCAGGTGACCACGCTGCCCGAGGACCTGCTGCAACAGGCGGTGCGAGGCGGCATGAAGACGATCAAGAGCAAGATCCCCGGCCTAAGGGTCATGGGCTCGTTCCAATGCTGCAGCTTTGTGGACGCGAAGGACCCCAGCAAGGGCTACCGCTGGCCCGACAGTCCGCTGATGGACGTGCGGGTGCGCCAAGCGCTCAACAAGGCCATCAACCGCGACGAGATGAACAAGGCCTTCTTCGGCGGCAAGGGCCTGCCCATGTACTTGAACTCGTTCCTGCCCACCCGCGAGGGCTGGAGCACAGACTGGGAGAAGCGGTACTCCGAGATGTATGGCTTCGACCCCGCCAAGGCCAAGGCACTGCTGGCCGAAGCCGGCTACACCGCCGAGAAGCCACTCAAGACCACCATGATCATCACGCCCGTGCCCGGCGTGGCCGGGGGGCCCGACATCGAGGAGGCCATCGGCGGCTACTGGCGGAGCATCGGCGTCAACGTCGACCTGCTGTCCCAAGACGGTGGCGAGGTAAGCGCCAAGAACCGGGCGTTCACCTACACCAACCACGTCTGGGTCCGGGGCACCGGGTCCAACCAGTGGACCGGCACCTCGGTCTACAACGGCGCGGCCTATGGCACCGGCGCCGCCGGCGTCAACGACCCCGACTTCGAGAAGGCGCTCGCCGCCCTCACCGTCACCATCGACGACAAGAAGCGCGACGAACTGTGGCGACAGGCCGGCGACGTGTACTACAACAAGTTCATGACGCTGAGCCTGTTCTGGTTCCAGGCCGAGGCCATCGTGAACCCAAACATCGTGGCGGACTGGCCCTTCCCAGGGTCGCTCACCGGCACGTGGACCCACGTACACCTGCTGAAAGCGAAGTAGCGCACTAAGCAGGCGGACTCGGGACGTGAGGAAGTCCCGTGCCCTCCTCCCAAGTTCCCGCCTTCCTCATGTCCGTAACTCCAAAGGAGGATCGCATGCTCTCACGGGAAGATAACGCTATTTTGACGAGGGTCGGTCCTGGCACTCCCATGGGCAACCTGATGCGGGAGTTCTGGATGCCGGGGGCCCTGGCGGAGGAGCTGCCCGAGCCCGACGGCGCGCCGTTGCGGGTGCGCTTGCTGGGCGAGAACCTCATCGTGTGGCGGAACACCTCGGGGGCCATCGGCGCAATGCAGGAGAGTTGCCCGCATCGCGGCGCGTCGATGTTCTTCGGCCGCAATGAGGAGGAGGGCCTGCGCTGCGTGTACCACGGTTGGAAGTTCGACGTGACCGGAACCTGCGTCGACATGCCGAATGAGCCGGCCGAGAGCAACTTCAAGCACAAGATCAAGGCAACGGCCTACCCAGTGCGTGAGCGGAACGGGGTGCTGTGGTTCTACATGGGCCCACGGCAGACGCCACCGCCCATGCCAAACCTGGAAGCAAACATGCAGGAAGACGGCAACTGGAGCGCCCAGGCCACCCTGCAAGAATGCAACTACATGCAGGTGCTGGAGGGCGATATCGACACCTCCCACGCCAGCTTCCTGCACGTGGGGGCGCTGGACGAGACGCAGATCAAGCCGGGCACCTTCACCTACTACATGCTGAAGGACCGCTCGCCCCGCTACGAGGTGATGACCACCGAGTACGGCACCATGTACGGCGCCTTCCGGCCTGCCGAGGACGACAGTTACTACTGGCGCATCGCAGCCTTCCTCTTCCCCTGCTTCACCATGACCCCCACCGGGGTGCTGGGCCTGGAGGTGCGGGTGGGCTGCCGCGTTCCTATGGATGACGACCACACCCTGAGCTTCAGCATGCGGCGGGGCAGGAACATCAACGCCACCGGTACCTTCCGCACCCAGAACTTGCAGATGATGAACGTGCGGGCCAACCTGCTGCCGCAGGAGACCGGCTGGTACGGCCGTTACCGCAGCCGCGCCAACGCCCGCAACGACTACGAGATCGACCGCGCGGCGCAGAAGACCATCAGCTACTCCGGCATCAACGGCATACAGCTCCAAGACATGGCCGTCACCGAAAGCATGGGGCACATCTACAACCGCACCCAAGAGCACTTGGGCACCAGCGACATGATGATCATCCGCACTCGCAAGCGGCTGGTCGACGCCGCCAAGGCCTTCCGCGATTTCGGCACGCTGCCACCCAGTGTGGATAACCCCGACCTGTTCGCGGTGCGCACCGGCGGCGTAGTGCTGCCCCGCACCGCCAACTGGATCGAGGCGACCGCCGGCTACCGCACCGGCTTCAAAGAGCACGCGGGTCTCACCGCCGACATACTGGGCGGCTCGGCGGGCTAGGCACAGCCTCACACCGGCTCGAAGGGGCGGGCACACTGGTGCCCGCCCCTTGTTTGGCGAGTTGGAACACCAAAGCCACGCTAACGCATCTTGCGTTCGGGCGGGCGGCAGGCGCATGCTGGCGCCGTTGGTCACGAGGCTATGACGAGTTTTCTCAATGGACTGCTGCACCCCACTCGCGTTTTTCGCGGGTGGTGGATCGTCTACACAGGCACCTTCGCGCTCATCCTGAGCGGCGGCGCCACCAGCTACGTGTTCAGCGTGCTGGTGACACCCATGCAGGACGAGATGGGGTGGAGCCGGGCCACCGTGGTGGGCGTGGTGGCCATGGGACGGCTGGTGGAGGGTGTGCTCTCGGCGCCACTGGGGCCGCTGTTCGACCGCTACGGCGCCCGCTGGCTGATGGCAGGCGGCGCCGTCTTCGGCGGGCTCTGCTTCCTGCTCACCGGCGCCGTGACTGAGGCATGGCAGTTCTACCTGCTCATCGGCCTGGGCGAGGCCATCACCCACCCGGCGCTCCAGAACATCGGCCCACGCACCGCCATTGCCAACTGGTTCGCGCGCAACCGGCCGCCAGCCTTCGCCGTGTACTCCATCGGCCGCTCCATCTCCGGCGTGCTGCTGGTGCCCATCGCGGTGTGGATTCTGGACATCGCGAGCTGGCGCTGGGTCTACGTAGCGGTCGGCCTGGCGGAGATTTTCGTGCTGGCGCCGTTGTGCTGGATGGTGGTACGGCGCCGGCCGGAGGACCTGGGCCTGCAGATGGACGGCGACCCGCCCGGCCGGTTGCCCGACACCTCGCCGCAGGCCGCGGCGGCAGTGGCCGAGGACGCGGCGCCGTGGACCCGCTCGTCGGTGATGCGCACCAAGACCTACTGGTTCTTGGTCATCGGGTTCCTGCTCATCGCGTTTCCGGCATCGGCCATCTTCATCCAGATGGCGGCGTATGCACAGGAGAAGGGACTTAGCGCAGCGGCGGCTGCCACCACCCTCAGCGTGTACGGCTTTGGCGCGCTGTGGGGGCGCCCAGTGTGGGCGTGGGTGACGTCGCGCACCAGCATCCGCAACGCGCTGACCCTGTTCGCGCTCACCTACGGGGCGTCGGTGCTGTGGTACACCTGGGCGGGTGGCGAACTGGCCGTGTACGCATCGGTGTTCTCGCTCGGCATGACGGTCGGCGGGTCGGCGCAGTTGCAGGGCCAGGTGTGGCCCGACTACTACGGACGGCGGGTGGTGGGCGCCGTCACCGGGATTGCTACCTTCCTGAACACGCCCGCGAGCGCAGGCAGCACGGTGCTGCTGGCGGTGGTCTACGACCTGACCCACAAGTCGAGCACCGTGCTGACGGTGTACGCGGGGCTCGCCCTCGCCGCGGCAGTCTTCTTCTTCCTCTCCACCAAGCCCGTCCCTCCCATCCGGGTAGCGAAAGCCACCGAAACCATCGCCGGGTAGGCCAACGCCGGCCAACAGTCATCCAAAAGGCCACTGCGGGGACAGCACGCCACAGCACAGCGTAATGGCTATGTCGCAAGCGCTCAGCCTTGTGGGGTGCGTATACGACGTGACGGGATCCATCCTGCAGCCACAGCGTGGTGCTACCACGCGAACCCCGAAGACTGAGTTACTACCTGTGGCCATTTTGTTTGACAGCGCAGGCAACCGAGACTAGCCTAAGGCACAGCGTTTACGTTCGCCCCCCTCACCAGAAGAGGTTTCATGTTCACTCGAACGGATGGCGATCCTATGCAGTGCCGGTCGTGGTACCCCCACGGGCGCCCCTCTGCAAGAGTCCTGGCTGTCCGCCATCATGGCATCGGAACGGCCAGAGCCCCGCACCACGGTGTCGATCGATGCGGTGCGTGAGCTGGTGCCGGTGGTGGAAGAACGGCTGCTCGAAGCGCCCTAGCGCGGTGGCGTGCGACGCAAACCTACGAGGATACGGCGCATAGACGCCAAGGAGGGAACGATGAAGCTAGGTGGATTACGAACGGCGTTGATGGCTGGATTTGCGACCGGTGCACTGCTCCTGACGGCGTGTGGCAGCCCAACCCAACCGGCCACGCCTGCTGACAGCGGAGGGACGGCGGCCCAGAAGGAGCCCACGCTCAAGCGCGTGGTCCTCTCAACCCTTGCGCCGAGCAATGAGACCAACGACCCCCGCACCGAGCGCGGCCCGACAAACTGGCAGTTCCGGCCGTTCTACGAGTATCTGATCGGCGTGGACGTAAGCACCGGCAAGTACGTGGGCCAGCTCGCCACCGAATGGAAGCTGGAACCGAACGGCAAGTCGTTCCGCTTCAAGCTGCGGGAGGGCGTGAAGTTCCACCGCGGCGCCGGCGACTGGAACGCAGACGCACTCATTGACACCTGGAAGCTCCAGACCCGCGACAAAGAGGTGAACAACTACGCGCTGTGGATGGACCTCGTCGCGAGCATCGAGAAGACCGCCCCCTACGAGGCGGTCATGCACCTCAAGTCAGCCGATGGTACCGGCCTGCTGACCATCAGCGAGCAACGCGGCGTGTTCTACATGCTGAACGCCGCCCACTTCGCGAGCCTGGGTGGCGGCACCCCCACCATGGCCAGCGGCCCCGCGGCGGGCACCGGCGCGTACATGTACAAGGAGCGCTCGCAGGGCCAGTACGTGCGCTACGAGCGCAACCCCGACCACTGGAGCACCCGGCCCGACTTCCCCGAGTTCGAGTTCCGCTTCGCCAAGGAGCCCTCGACCCGGCTGGCATCGCTGATTGCCGGCGAGGTGCAGATGGTGGACCTGCCCGACGACCTGAAGGTGGAAGCGACCGGCCGCGGCTACAAACTGCTGGAAGGCAAGCTGCCCGGCCTGCGGTCGTTCATGAAGATATTCTGTTGCCACCTCATCGACTTCAAGAACATGGACAGCGGCTGGGACCACCCGGAGAGCCCGCTGGCCGACGTGCGGGTGCGCAAGGCACTCAGCAAGGCCATCGACCGCGATCAGCTCAATAAGAGCCTGTTCCGCGGCAAGGGCGGCCTAATGTTCAACAGCCACTTCCACCCCACCCGCGACGGTTGGGACCCCAGTTGGGAAACGCGCTTCAAGGACGAATACGGGTATGACCTGGAGGCGGCGAAAAAGTTGCTGGCCGACGCTGGATACAGCGCTGCCAAGCCGCTTGAGACCAACATCCTGTTCCCCAGCGAGGGGTACGGTTACTCCGGTGGCGAGGACATCCAGGAGGCCATTGGCGCCATGTGGCGCAAGGCCGGCGTCACGGTGAACTACCTCACCATGGAGATCGCCAACCGCCGGAAGTTGACCGACGCTCAGCAACTGTTCAACCACATTGTGCTTGGCGGCAGTAGCAGCGACACCTGGACCGGCATCACCACTTACGGTAGCGCCCAGGGCACCGCTCGCGGCACCGGCATGGAGATCCCCGAGGCCGACAAGCTGCTGGCCAAGATCCGCACCACGCTGGACCAGAAGGAGCAGGACGCCATCTGGCGGCAGGTGGGCGAGGTGTTCTACACCCAGCACCGGGAGATCCCACTGTTCTGGATCCCGGTGGAGGCCGTGGTCGACCCCAAGTACGTAGCCGACTGGTACTACCCTGGGGCCATCACGGGCGCATGGACCCACGTGTACAACATCAAGGCGGTGAAGTAGGCCGGCAAGGAACTGAGGAAGCGGGAAGTGAGGAAGTCCCGCCGCGCCCTCGTATCCAGACTTCCTCACTTCCTTCATCTCATAACAGGAGAACCATCATGCTGAGCAGGGAAGAAAACGATCTGCTGACGCGGGTTGGGGCGAGCACGCCGGGCGGCGAGTTCATGCGCCGCTATTGGATGCCGGCGGCGATGTCGGTGGAGCTGCCAGAGGCCGACTGCCCGCCGGTGCGGGTGCGGCTGCTGGGCGAGGACCTGCTGGCGTTCCGTGACACCAGCGGCCGGGTCGGTATCATCGATGAGTTGTGCCCACACCGCCTGGCCAGCCTGTGGCTGGGCCGCAACGAGGAGAACGGCCTCCGCTGCGTGTACCACGGCTGGAAGTTCGATGTGAACGGCGCCTGCGTGGACCAGATGAACGAGCCGGAGCAGTTCGCCCACAAAGTGACCGTGAAGTCCTACCCCACCTCGGAGTCGGGCGGCGTGATCTGGGCGTACATGGGTCCTGCGGATAAGCAGCCCCCGGAGCCAAGCTACGAGTGGATGCGCCTGCCGGGCGAGCAGGTGGCGCTGACCAAGGTGCTGCAGGAATGCAACTGGCTGCAGGCCATGGAGGGTGGCATCGACACGTCGCACGCCCCCATTCTGCATCGGGCCATCAAGCCTGGGGTGCCGGGGGAGCGCCAAACCGGCGTCGGCGTCGACCCCAACTCGCCGTTCGTGCGCGGCAAGGCCCCCACGCTGGAGGTCGAGGTGACCAGCTACGGCTACCGCTACTTCGGCGTGCGCGAGGTGGACGACCAGCTCTACGTGCGCGGCTACCACTACATCATGCCCTTCACCCAGATCCGCCCGCAGCAGTTCGTGGGCGATGGCAGCCGCCAAGTGGGCCAATCGGCCGGGCACTTCTGGGTGCCCATGGACGACGAGAACACCATGGTGTGGAACTGGCACTACAACTACGATGGCCGCCCCTACGCCCCGGATGCCCGCCTGATGATGGGCGGCACCAACGGCCCGGACTCGGTGGACTGGAACAACGGCTTCCGCAGCAAGTACAACCGCAGCAACAACTGGGGGATGGACCGCGAGGCGCAGAAGACCACCGTGTATGCTGGCATCCCGGCCGGCAACCTGCAAGACCGGGCGGTGCAGGAGAGCATGGGCGCCATTGTGGACCGCACACGCGAGCACCTGGGGCCGGCGGACAAGGCCATCGCGAACACCCGGCGTTTGCTGCTGCAGGCCGTGCGGGGCGTGCGCGAAGGCCGCGAGCCGGTCAGCGCCACCGACACCGCCTACTTCAACGCCCGCGGCATGGAGAAGATGCTACCGAAGGACGACAAGTGGCATGACGCCATGCTGCCCGACATGTACCCCGGCGCCCCGGTCCCCAGTGGCGTGCGGTACGGCATGCCGGTTCTCAGCAACTCGTAGCCTGGGCGTGACCGGACACAACCACAATGAGGAGCGATTCCTATGCTGAACATTGAAGAGAACGAACTGCTGGCCCGGGTTGGCCCCGGCACCGTCATGGGTACCTTCCTGCGGCACTACTGGATGCCGGCCTGCATCTCCGAAGAGTTGCCGGAGCCGGACGGCGCGCCGCTGCGGTTGCGGTTGCTGGGTGAGGACCTCGTGGGGTGGCGCAACACCGATGGCAGCATCGGCGTGATGCAGAACGCCTGCCCGCACCGCGGCGCCAGCATGTTCTTCGGCCGTAACGAAGAAAACGGCCTGCGCTGCGTGTACCACGGCTGGAAGTTCGACGTGGAGGGCACCTGCACCGACATGCCGAACGAGCCGGCCGAGAGCAACTTCAAGCATAAGATCAAGGCCACCGCCTACCCCGTGCACGAGCGCGGCGGTGTGGTGTGGGTGTACATGGGGCCGCTGAGCCCGGCCCCCGAACTGCCCAACATGGAGTGGAACCAGGTGCCTGCCGAGCAGGTGTCGCTCTCCATGCTGGTGCAGGAGTGCAATTGGGCCCAGTCGGTTGAGGGCGGCATCGATAGCAGCCATGTGGGGTTCCTGCACGGCAAGATCGGTTCGACGCTTGCCGCCATCAAGCCCGGCACCGGCCGCTACTATTCGCAGAAGGATAACTCGCCGCGCTTCGAGGTGATGGACACCGAGTACGGCATGGTGATCGGCGCCCGCCGCGACGCCGAGGCGGACAGCTACTACTGGCGGATCAGCCAGTTCCTCTACCCGTTCTACTCGATGATCCCGCCCTCGGGCGCCGACGCCACGGTGAGCGGTCACGCCTGGGTGCCGCTGGACGACGGCCACACCATGATGTGGGAGATCGAGTGGCACCCGACCCGTGCGCTCACTGCCAAGGAGCGGGAGCGGGAGATGTCCAACAAGAGCACCGAGGGCATGGAGGGCATGCTGCCCCCCACCAGCCGTCCCGGCGGCCGCTGGTACCCGCGGCTCAACGCCAGCAACGACTACCTGCTGGACTACGAACTGCAGCGCACCTCCTGGTTCTCGGGTGTGCCCAGCACGCAGATCCAAGACATCGCCATCCAGGAGAGCATGGGGGTCATCTTCGACCGCACCAAGGAGCACCTGGGGTCCAGCGACACCGCCATCATCCACTACCGGCGGCGGTGGATTGCGGCGGCCAAGGCGCTGGAGGCCACCGGCGAGGTGCCACCGGGCGTCAAGGCGCCGGCGGCGTACGGCGTGCGCTCGGCGGCGCTTATCCTGCAGCGCGGCGACAGTTGGGCGGAGGCCGGCCGCAAGGTCTGGTTCGCCGACCCGAAGATAGCGGTGGCCTGCGTCTAACCGGCTCACAGGTCGCAAGCGAACAAAGGGCCCGGACAAGCGTCCGGGCCCTTTCGTGTGAGGCGAGGCGTTACGGCGCGGATCACCGCCAGGTAACATTTCAGTCTTCGAGCACCTGCAGCCCTCCACCGCCGGGATGAGGACAATGTTACGCTCGGTGGCCCATTCGCAGGTACCTGCGGCCCGCGGTCACGCCGAGCACCAAGCCCAAAGCGTAGCAGAGGATGCCCCACACCGCAGGGATCGACAAGCGCGATGTGCCGAGTGCCAGAGCCAAGACAAACGTAAGCATCCAAACCGTGAAACCAAAGCCAACGCCGACAGGCAAAGTATCACAATGGCGTCACGTTTAGTCCGAAAGGAGTAAGGAAAACCGTCCTGCATACCCTGCGGCACCTTTCACTAGTCATTATTGCCGATTCAGGAATAGCGGCCTCCCAGGTTCACTGAAGCCGGCAAATGGACTATCCGCTAGCGAGACTAAACTCTTGCCCGCCCAGAGGTTCCCCGGGCGGCCACTACCCCTGCCCCAGCCGGTTCAGCACCGCGTGCACGCCCGCCAGGTTGCGCTTGAACTCGGGGTCGCGCACGCTGGCCAGCTCGATGAGGCAGCCGCCCATGCCCACGCCGCGCACCCAGCCGTTCATGTTGCCGGTGGCGCGGTAGCTCAGCGGGCTGCCGCCACCGCCACCGCCCGTCGGACGGGGGTAGCCACTGGCCTGGGAGTACAGGTCCGACAGCTCGCCCTCCAGCCCGCTGCCGCCGCCGAACATGAACCCGCCCACGCTGTGGTAGTTGATGGTGTAGTGCGGCCACACCGTCCACAGCCAGTTGGCCAGCGCACTGGTCTCCGGCTCGGAGAACGGGGCAGCACCGCCCAGGCCCGGCGTGAACTTGCCGTTGGAGTCGAAGGCGTCGGCCTGCCAGTCGCCGGTGCCCCAGTTGCGGTTGGGATCCACGCCGCTGTTGTACTGGCGCACGCCGTTAGCCAGGCCGTCAGGGTTGGCTTCGGGCATCACCCACACCGAGACGTTGGACGGGATCTGGCCGGGCGTCTCGGTGAAGCTGGCCATCAGCATGCGGGCCAGTTCGTTGGTGTTGGCCTCGGGCCCGCCGTGCTGAGCGCCCATGATGAACAGCTTCATGGGGCCGTTGCCGTAGCGGTAGATGGTGAGCGGCTGGCCGCCCTGCGACGTGCCGATGACGGCGCCGTCACCATCCGCGGCAAACGCTGGGCGCACGCCGAGGCGGGCCAGGGCGCCGACGCCAAGAGCCGCGGCGGCCGAGCGGAGCAGATGACGGCGGGAGACAACGGGCATCAGACGGGCCTCGCTAAATGGGAATGCCGTTAACGGCCTGGGCGCCGAGTTGGGGCCAGGCCGCCGGCGCCGCAGCCCGAGCCAAGCGCTCGGCGACGGGCAGGTTCTCGTCCCACCGCATACCGATAATGCGCTGGCCGGTGAAGCCGTCGGACGCCTCGGACGCCAACCAGACAACGGGCTGCATCATGACCTCGGGCTGGATGAGGGCGGCACGGTTGACGCCCTGGGGCAGCAGGTTGGTGTTCGCGGCGCCGCCCGGCGTGAGCACATTCACCGTGACACCCGTGCCCTCCAAGTCCTGGGCAATGAGTGCTATAAACGCCTCGTGGCCGGCCTTGCTGGGTCCGTAGGGGGCCTGCCCCTTGCGGTACATGGTGTCCAAGCTGGTCGTCACGCCGATGATGCGGCCCCAGCGCTGCGCCATCAGGTGCGCGGCGGCGGCGCGGGCCATGTGGAACGGTCCGCTGAAGTTGATGGCGACCACCTTGGCCCAGGCTTCAGGGTTCAGCTCCCAGAAGGGGTTGGCGTTGCCGGTGGCATAGCCCAGGTTTCGGGGCACAGTACCGGCGTTGTTCACCAGCACGTGCAGGCCGCCCAACTCGGCGATGGTGCGGTGCACCGCCGCGGCGCAGCTCGCATAGTCGGCCACATCGCACACGATGGGGAGTGCGCTGCCGGGACCGCCGGCCGCCTCCACCTCCTTGGCGGTGGCGCTCAGCGTCTCGGCGCTCACGTCCAGCATTGCGACCCGAGCGCCCGCTCCGGCAAGGGCCAGGCTCATGGCGCGGCCAAGGCCGATGGGACTGCCCGCCCCAGTGACGATGGCGACCTTCCCCCGCAGCACCCCTTCGCTCATCGTGGCCCTCCCGTTGGTTGCCTGCGGACACCACCGCACAGCGTTCAGTGTGCGCATTGTAGCACCGGCAGCCGGCGGCAACGCCCATACCGTTCGCTGGGCCCCAGGCGTGTGGCCGAGCTTGCGCTGGGCTATACTCCGTGCCAAACACAAATGCAACACCGAGTGGAGGTCAGCGGCATGGCAGGCGGCATTATCCCACCCGAAGCAGCGGCGTTCCTGCAACGGCCGCTGATGGCCCGCTTCATCACCGTCGCGCCCGGCAGCGAGCCGCACTTCACCTACGTCTGGTTCGAATACGACGGGCAGGACCTCCTGGTCTCCACGCAAATGTCCACGCACAAGGTGGCGCACATCGCCCAGAACCCGCAGGTCTGTATCGTGCTCGATGACCCTGACAACATCTGGCGGCACCTGATTGTGAACGGCACAGCGGAGGTGACACGCGATGGGGCCTTCGATCTGCTCGAACGCATGGTCACCCGCTACTTCGCCGATACCCCGGAGCGCTGGGGGCCCTACGTGGAGGGCAAGCGGTCGCAGGACCGGGTGGTGGTACGCATCACCCCGCAACGGGTGCAGCACCGCAACATCGTGCCGGCCGAGCCGGCCGTGGTGGGCACACGTGCGGTGTATCGATGACCGCAACGCTGCGGTTCGGCGTGCTGGGGCTGGGCATGGGCGGCGCGGCAATGCTGGCGGCCATGGCCCGGCACCCCGATATCGCTGTGGTGGCGGCGGCCGACCTGCACGCCGCTCATCGCGAGCGCTTCGAGGCCGACTTTGCCGGACGCACCTATAGTGACGCCGAGCCGCTGTGCGCCAGCCCGGACGTGGACGTGGTCTACATCGCCACGCCGCACCAGTTTCACGCCGGCCACGTGGAGATGGCGGCGGCGCACGGCAAGCACGTGATCGTGGAAAAGCCGATGGCGCTGACGCTGGCGGAGTGCGACCGCATGATCGCCGCCACCGAACGCGCCGGGGTAACGCTGGTAGTGGGCCATACCGCCAGCTTCAACCCCTCGGTGCAGCGCATGCGCCGGCTCATCATCAGCGGTGAGGTCGGGCGGTTGGCGATGATCAGCGCCACTGCCTACTCCAACTTCCTGTACCGGCCACGCCGGCCGGAGGAGTTGGTGACCGAGCTGGGCGGCGGCATCCTGTTCAACCAGGTACCCCACCAGGTGGACGCCGCCCGCTTCATCGGTGGCGGTATGGTGCGGAGCGTGCGGGCCACTACCTGGGTGCTCGACCCACAGCGGCCCACCGAGGGCGCGTACATGGCCCTGCTCGACTTCGAGGAGGGCGCTGCCGCCTCGCTGGTCTACAGCGGATACGACCACTTCGAGTCGGCCGACATCACCGCCGGCCGGGGTGTCCAGGCGCCCGAGCGCTACGGTGCAGGCCGCAGGGCGCTCCATGACCTCGCCTCCGCCGGCCAAGAGCTGGCGTTGCGCCTGGGCACCGGACTGGCGGGCCGGACCGCCACCCTGCTGGGCCAGGAGGGCGGAGAGTTGCTGCAAGGTGAACTCGGCACATTCATCGTGACCTGCGCCGGCGCCGACCTGCGCCTCGCCCCTGAGGGCGTGGCCGCCTACACCACCGGCGGGCTGCGCCTGCTGCCGCCGGCGCCCTACCGCGGCGCGCCCGGACGGGGCAGCGTGCTGGACGAACTGTACTATGCCGTGACCGAGGACCGGCCCGTGGTGCACAGTGGACGCTGGGGCAAGGCCACCATGGAGGTGTGCCTGGCGGTGCAGCAGTCGGCGCAGGAACGGCGCGAGGTGGAGCTGGTGCACCAGGTACCAACGGTCGACCCGGAGGCATAGGCAGCGGCCCGGCTTTGCGGCGAGCGCCGGCAAAAGGCTCAGGGTTGGGCCGCAGGCCCGCCGCTCCCAAACGCGCTCTGGGGCACGCAACCAAACCGGGCGCCGGAGACTGTTTCGTAGGCATGAACAATCGCCGAAACCCGTGTCAACTCAACGAAGAATGTTACTGAAGGCAGGGTGATCACTCATCCAGGAATGTTACTGAGCGACGGCCAGTTCCTTTCCTAAGGTGGGTGCCAGGTCCACTTTCGGCCAGAGCGCTGCTACCGCCGCATAGATGGCCACCCGCAAGTGGCGGGGGTTGGTGG
>ORJL010998893.1_pt1 | contig 32343 bp, 32 predicted proteins | sample 1779941 | NCBI WGS metagenome assembly ORJL01 (sample SAMEA104232317, study PRJEB22302) | groundwater metagenome | biome: forest; feature: aquifer; material: groundwater | place: USA | collected 2011-08-07 | depth 5.8 m | reverse complement strand
GGCGCCACGCCGCAAAACGCGCCCTCTATGACCTCTACACAATCGCGAAACGTGACGGAAAAATTGTTTCCTTCAAACCGGAAAAGATTACCCTCGCCATTGTCAAGGCGCTTCGCGCGGCCAACGACGGAGTTTTAACCGATGCGGCGCTTCAAGAGGCCGAAAAACTTTCCCAAAAAGTTGTTGCCGAGATCACCCGTCTTTGGCCCACCGGAAAATCCGTTCAAATTGAAGAAATTCAGGATTTGGTTGAGCAAACACTCATGGCCTCAAATTATCACGATGTTGCCCGCCGGTATATTTTATACCGCGAAGATCGCGCCAAGGCTCGCCGCATTCGTTCCTTTATTCAGGAAATTCCCACGGAGCTCATAAAAAAAGTTATTATTAAAACCTCCGCCGGCCATGAAGAAGAGCTTGACACCCAGGAATTGCGTTTCCTCGTTGAAACCTGCTGCCAGGGATTGGACGGTGTTTGGGCCGACAAAATTCTGCAGGAAGCGCTCAAAAATTATTACAACGGCATCACGCAAAAACAGATTGACCTGTCAAACATCATGGCGGCGCGCTCGTTTATTGAGATTGAGCCAAATTACAGCTTTGTTGCCGCGCGGCTTTTGCTTTTATCGCTCTACCATGAGACCATCGGACGGGCCATGAGCTTTGAGGGCATGCGCACAGAGTACACAAGTTATTTCGCCGATTACATCAAACAGGCTGTTACCTACGAACTCCTTGACCCAAGATTGCTTTCCTTCGACCTAAAGCGCTTGGGAAATAGCCTCAATCAAAAACGTGATTTTCTTTTTCGCTATATGGGGCTTCAAACGCTTTACGACCGGTATTTTATCCACTGGGAGGGAAGGCGCCTGGAGTTGCCGCAGATATTCTGGATGCGTGTCGCGATGGGGCTCGCCCTCAATGAGGGAGAACTTAAGAATGAGAAGGCCATCGAATTTTATAACGTCCTTTCCACATTCCGTTTCGTTTCATCAACCCCGACCTTATTTAATTCAGGAACCCTTCACCCTCAACTTTCTTCGTGTTTCTTAACAACGGTTGAAGACGATCTTTTTCATATTTTCAAATGCATCCAGGACGATGCCATGCTCTCAAAATGGAGCGGCGGATTAGGCAATGACTGGACAAATGTCCGCTCGATGGGCGCGCGAATCAAGGGGACAAACGGCAAGAGCCAGGGCGTTATTCCATTTTTAAAAGTCGCCAATGATACCGCCGTTGCCGTTAATCAGGGCGGCAAACGCCAGGGGGCCATGTGCGCTTATTTGGAAATTTGGCATTTGGATATTGAAGAATTTCTTGAGCTTCGCAAGAACACCGGCGATGACCGCCGCCGCACACATGACATGCACACCGCCAACTGGATTCCGGATCTTTTTATGAAACGGCTTAAAACCAACGGCGAGTGGACGCTGTTTAGCTCCAATGAAACACCTGACTTGCATCATCTTTACGGGCGCGCTTTTGAAAAACGCTACGAGGAGTATGAAGCGCTCGCTAAAGAAGGCAAACTGCGGCAGTTTAAAGTGATGCCGGCTATTCAACTTTGGCGAAAAATGCTCAATATGCTTTTTGAAACAGGCCATCCTTGGGTGACCTGGAAAGATCCATCAAATATCCGCTCGCCTCAAGATCACGCCGGGGTTATTCACAGCTCAAATCTTTGTACGGAAATTCTTCTTAACACCTCAAAAGAGGAAACCGCTGTTTGTAATTTAGGATCCGTTAATGTTTCCGCGCATGTCACAGAAAAAGGGATTAATCACACGCTGTTAAAGGATACCGTTAAAACAGCCGTTCGTATGCTGGATAATGTCATCGACACAAACTATTATCCGACAATCGAGGCGCGAAATTCAAACCTGAAACATCGCCCGGTTGGTTTGGGGATTATGGGGTTTCAGGACGCACTTTACACGCTGAATATAAGCTACGCCTCCCAGCAAGCCGCGGAATTCGCCGACGAAAGCATGGAGGCAATTTCCTATTATGCGATTTTCGGGTCCATTGAGCTTGCTAAAGAACGCGGGGCATACGCAAGCTATCCGGGTTCCAAGTGGAGCCGGGGTATTCTTCCCATTGACACGCTCGAGATTCTTGAGGCCGAGCGCGGCGGTTATTTAAATGTTGATCGAAGCAAGCGCATGGATTGGGAGCCGATCCGTTTTGAACTTAAAAAACACGGCATGCGAAACAGTAACGTCATGGCCATTGCTCCGACAGCCACCATCGCCAATATTATCGGCGTTACCGCGTCCATCGAGCCGGTTTACAAAAATGTTTTCGTTAAAAGCAATCTCTCCGGCGAATTCACCGTCATCAATGAGTTTTTGATTGCGGATTTGAAAAAACTGGGAATTTGGGACAAAGAGATGATTAACGATTTGAAATATTTTGACGGCAGCGTCCAAGAAATCCAGCGAATTCCTCAAGAATTAAAGGCGAAATACGCGACTGCCTTTGAAATTGAATACGAGTGGGTGATCGAGTCCGCTAGCCGCCGGCAAAAATGGATTGACATGGGCCAGTCTCTTAATCTGTATCAAGCCAAACCCAATGGAAAAAAAGTCAGCGATATGTATATTTTCGCGTGGGAAAAAGGATTAAAGACAACCTATTATCTGCGCTCCATGGGAGCAACCCGTATCGAAAAAAGCACGCTCGATATAACAAAATATGCAAATGTTGTTGGCCAGCGTACGCGCGATGAGCAGGGGCGCGTTACCGTCGATGAAAAGCCGGTTACTGTTGAACCAAAAGAGGATTGCGAAGCGTGTCAATGAAGCCGTAACTTACGGAACGCTTGTAGAAGCAAAAAAGAACGTAAGTTACATGGCCGAATTGATCCCGTCGAAGTGTGGCGGGATCATTAAGGGAGCCTAAAAAATGTCTGAATCCTGTTTTCGAATGTCAAAAGAGCGTGTCACCGTTGAAAACAAAAGAGTCATCAACAACGACCGCACGGTTGATTGCAATCAGCTTGTTCCCATCAAATACAAATGGGCGTGGAATTATTACCTCGATGGCTGCGCCAACCATTGGATGCCAAGCGAGGTCTCCATGCAGCGCGATATCGAACAATGGCGAAACCCGCAGGGTTTCACCGCCGATGAGCGCCATGTTATTAAGCGAACGCTGGGGTTTTTTGCAACCGCGGAAACGCTCGTGGGAAACAATCTTGTTTTGGCCGTCTATAAACAAATTGACAATCCCGAGTGCCGCCAATACCTTCTGCGTCAAGCCTTTGAGGAAGCGATTCACGTCCACGCGTTTCAATACATTGTCCAATCACTCTCCCTTGATGAATCCGAAATGTTTAACATGTATAGGGAGGTCGAGGCTATTTACAACAAGGACCAGTATGCGATGTCCTGCACGGATGGCGTCTTGGACCCCGGCCTTGATATTAAAACAAAGGAAGGCTTGCAGAAATTTCTAAAAAATCTTGTTGGGTTTTACGCGATTACCGAGGGGATATTTTTTTATAGCGGCTTTGTGACAATGCTTTCTTTTGGGCGTCAAAACCGCATTCCGGGGGTTTGCGAGCAAATCCAATATATCCTGCGCGATGAAAGTATCCATATGAATTTTGGGATTGATTTGATCAACACCATCCGCGATGAAAACCACGGTGTTTGGGACGCAAAATTTCAAGAGATGATTATTGATTTTATAAAAAATGCAGTTGCCCTTGAGCATAAATACGCCGAGGAATGTTTTTCCAAAGGCATCCTTGGATTAAATACCTCACTTTTAAAAGAGTACGTGCAGTATATTGCCGATCGCCGCTTCGAACGGTTGCGGCTTCCCAAGCAATACGGAAGCGAAAATCCTTTCCCCTGGATGAGCGAAGTGATTGATCTTAAAAAAGAGAAAAACTTTTTTGAAACCCGCGTAACCGAATACCAAACCGGCGGCGCGCTGGAGTGGTAGCCCATGCCTTGTAGCGACAGTTCCTCCAGCATTGCCCTTCGACTTGACACGGAAGAAAAACTTATTTCTTTTGATTTTGCGAAAATCACCTGCGGCAGGGAAATCAGCGCGAAAACCGATTACCAAAAATATTGTCAAGGCCGCACACTTGCCGAAATTCTGCAATTCAAATTTACAAAAGTTGTCCGCGATTTAGATTTGGAAACAGACGAAGAGCGGCAATTTGTTTTGTATTTAGAGTGGGACGCGCTTCGCTCGGCAATCGCCGAATACCTTGGCGTTGAAATCGAAGGGATTGATCGCGACCGCTGTAAAATCACGTCCATCTGCCACGATGAAAAGGGTATCGAAATCGCGGAGGTCATTCTCCCGCCGTCTCAAATGCCCAAAATCCTTCCGTGCAACTTAGCAAATAATAATTGAAGTCGGCGACTCTAAGAAGCGAGAAAAGCTTAAAGCGGGGGTTTTAAGTAGAGGCCTTGCCCTTGGTCATGACGAGCTTGCCCGTGCGGACCATTTCGAGGACACCGTATTTTTTTAGCCCTTCTTCAAGGCTATCAAGCTCGAGCGTGCTTCCGGTTTGCTCAATAATCCATGTGTTGTCAGTTTTGTCAACGACATGAGCGTGAAAAACTTTCAGAAGTTTTTCAATGGCCGATTTATGGCTTGGCTTACAGGAGATTTTAACCAGAGCCATTTCTTTTTCAAGAGCATCGACCTGCGTGTGTTCGCCCACATGAATCACATCAATCAGCTTTGCTGTTTGTTTGACAATCTGATCGAGTGTCGCCGGGTTTCCTTGAGCGGTAATGGTCATCCGGGAAAATTTCGGGTCAAGCGTTGAGGAAACGATAAGGGAGTCAATGTTAAATGCCCGGCGGGCAAAGACAAGGGCGATACGCACCAAAACACCGGGTTTGTTGGCCACAAGCAAGCTAATTGTGTGAAGGTCTTTTTGGGCTGATTTTTTCATTACGTGCTTCCTGTCGGTTTTTCAAGTTTTGTACTCGGCGGCTCAATAATCATATGATACGCAGACTTTCCGGCCGGAACCATGGGGAATACGTTGTCTTCCTTAATGACTTCCGCGTGAATAACGCATGGGCCTTTGTAGTTCATGGCTTCCGTTAAAACACGCCGCGCGTCCTGCGGCTTGTCAATATGAAAACCTTTGATGCGATAGGCTTCGGCTAATTTCACAAAATCCGGATTTCCTTCTAAATCCACGCCCGAGAGGCGATTGTCGAAGAAAAGCTCCTGCCACTGGCGCACCATCCCCAAATATTTATTGTCGATAATCAAAACTTTAACAGGAAGTTTGTGCACAAAAACTGTTGCCAATTCAGAGAGGGTCATCTGAAATCCGCCGTCTCCAACAATGGCCACGACTAAGCGATTGGGCTTTGCAAACTGCGCCCCGATTGCCGCCGGAAAACCAAAACCCATGGTTCCCGCGCCACCGGATGTAATCCAGGTATCACATTCATCCGTCAAGCAAAATTGCGCCGCCCACATCTGATGCTGGCCCACATCTGTTGTCACAATGGCTTTGCCTTTTGTCACTTGATAAAGCTCATGGAGCACGTGCTGCGCGGTTAAACCTTTTTCACTGCTGTATTTAAGCGGGTATTGTTTACGGTTGTAAGCGAGTTCCTCAAGCCACTCTTTTGTATTAAGCGGCTTCACAAGTTTAACGAGCTCTTCAATGATAAGGCGCGCATCTCCGACGACACTGGCATCAGGCTGGACTATTTTTCCCATTTCTGCCGGATCAATATCCACGTGAAGTTTTTTAGCGCCGATACAAAATTCGGCATTGTTGCCGTTGATGCGGTCATCCCATCGTGAACCGATTGAAAAAATAAGATCGCAGCGCGTCAAGGCCTTGTTGGCATACGCGGTCCCATGCATTCCTAACATCCCTAAAGAAAGAGGGTGGGTTTCGGGAAAAGCGCCTTTACCTAAAAGTGTATTTGTAACAGGCGCGCCTAATTTTTCCGCTAATTCTTTAATCGCTTTTCCGGCATGCGAAATAACCGCTCCGTGCCCAACGAGAAGAAGGGGCTTTTTAGAGCCCTTTATTAATTGCGCAAGCTTTGCGATATCTTTTTTGTTGCCGCCGGAGGGAATTTTATAACCCGGCAAATCCATTTCCGGATCAAGGCCTGCTGTGCAAACAGCGGAAGTAATATCTTTTGGTAAATCAATAAGAACCGGGCCGGGCCGCCCGGTATTTGTAATATAAAATGCTTCCTTGATGATGCGCGGAATGTCATTTGTATTTTTGACTAGATAGCTATGCTTAACAACCGGCATTGAAATACCAGAAATATCAGCCTCTTGAAACGCGTCTTTCCCAAGCATTGATGTAATTGTCTGCCCGCAAAGCACAATCATCGGCACGGAATCCATATGCGCGGTCATAATGCCTGTGACCGTATTGGTGGCGCCGGGGCCGCTGGTGACAAGCACCACACCCGGTTTGCCCGTCGCGCGTGCATAGCCGTCGGCCATATGGGTGGCACCTTGTTCATGGCGCACCAAAATGAGCTTTATTTTCGACCCCACCAGGGCATCAAAAATGGGAATCGCAGCACCGCCGGATAAACCAAAAACATATTCCACGCCATAATTTTCAAGGCAGCGAATAAGCGCTTCCGCTCCGGTCATTAGTTTTTTTACATCTTTTTTCATAAATTAAGTTCCCAAAAAATTTTTGAAAAACAAGTGGTATATAATAACACAAACATTATTCTCGGCGCAAGTTTTTGTTTATCCGCCCACAAATTTATTGGGCGGATAAACCCCTGACGCTTTGATCCCGCTAAAGCGGGATCAGTAAGGGGTAATAAAAAATACCTATTCAAGATTTAACTATAAATTCAGTTTGCAGATGATAGCAGGCTTGAATTTTGAGGTTAATTGATATACTATTGTAACAATCTTAAGGAAAAAAATGATCGCTTCCAAAGAACAATATACGTCGCAAAAATCCGCTAAAGCCGTCGGCCTTATTTCTGGAGGGTTGGACAGTATTCTCGCCACGCGTATCGTCAGAGACCTTGGAATAGAGGTTTATGGTGTTTACTTTTCCATGCCCTGGGGATGCTGTGACAAAGCAAAAGCGATTGAAGCAGCGCAAAACCTTGGCATTAAATTTATGGTTTTACAGCTCGATGAAAGCTACCTTGAAATGATTAAAAAACCGAAATACGGTTACGGAACGGCCCTCAATCCCTGCACCGATTGCCGCATTCACATGTTTACTCGCGCGCGGCAATACATGGAAAGTATCGGCGCCCAATTTGTTTTTACGGGAGAGGTTTTGGGCCAACGTCCGATGTCACAAATGCGCCCGCGTATGGATATTATCGAGCGGGACACTGGTTTAACGGGGCGACTTTTGCGGCCGCTTTGCGCGCAACTCCTTGAACCAACGATGCCAGAAAAAGAAGGCTTGATTGACCGCGAAAAACTTTTAGCGCTTTCCGGCCGGTCGCGTAAATCCCAAATTGATTTAGCCGCGCAATACAAAATAACCGATTACCTTCCACCGGCGGGTGGGTGCCTTCTCACCGATCAAAATTTTGCCAACCGCATGGAAGATGTTTTTGAGCATGGCTACCGCGATTTTCGCGAAACAATCGGGCTTAAATGGGGAAGGCACTTTCGTATTTCAAATGAATTTAAGGCAACGCTTGGACGCAATGAAGAGGAAAATATTTCGCTTTTGCAATACGCCCATCTGGATGATTACATTATGGAACGCACCGACCGCCGCGGCCCAACGCTCATTTTAAAGGGATCTAACCCAACCGTTGAAGTCTTGGGTATTGCCGCCGGGCTTATCCAGCGGTTTTCAAAAAAAGACGACACGCAGCCCATGGAAATCATTTATTGGCCGGCGAAACAAAAAGATTTGGTCCAAGCCGTTTGTGCGAAGGATTTGCCGGAAACGCAAATCGAGGCGATGAAAATTTAAGATGACTCTTTCTACGAAAGAAAAAATGACCGCACTGGAGCTTTACGAGCGCCTGAAACACATTCGCATCGGCGGAAGTGTGTGTCAATTTTCACTCAAAAAATGCGAAGAGCTCGCTCCCTTGATCAATGAGATTAACGAGCTCAAGATTCAGAAAAATGCGGTTATCTTGGCGCATTCCTATGTCAGCCCGGAAATTACCTTCGGCGTTGCTGATTTTGTTGGCGATTCTTACGGGCTTAGCAAAGACGCCATTAAAACAACAGCTTCGACAATTGTTTTTGCCGCCGTGCGATTTATGGGAGAAACCGCGAAGATATTAAACCCGCAAAAAGAAGTGCTTATTCCAAGTGTCGTTGATGGATGCAGCCTTGCGGACTCAATTAACGCTCGTCAAGTCCGGGATTTGCGTAAAAAATTCCCCGATTACACCTTTGTTTGTTATGTCAACACAAGCGCCGAGGTTAAAGCCGAGTGTGATGTCTGCGTTACATCGGCCAATGTTTATACAATTGTCACCAACATTCCCAATGAAAAAATTTACTTCTTGCCCGATAAATTGATGGGGCAGAATTTAAAAAATGAAATGGCGCGCCGCGGTGTCAAAAAAGATATTCAATACTACGACGGTATTTGCTATGTGCATGAGGTTTACGATCCCGAAATGATTTATCGCGCTCGTCTTGAATACCCAAATGTCAAAGTCCTTAGCCATCCGGAATGTCATCCAAAAATCTGTGAGGACAGTGATTTTGTCGGAAGCACATCTCAAATGCTTGACTATATGAACAAAACCGAGGCAAACGAATTTTTGATGCTCACCGAATGCGGCCTTGCCTCGCGCATTCAAGTTGAGATGCCGGAGAAGCGCTTCGTCGGCTCCTGCGTTTTATGCAAATATATGAAATCAAACACGCTCGCCGATATTTTGCGCGTTCTTAAAAATCCTGAAACTAAAGACCGCGTCATTATCGAGGAGCCCATCCGCCTCAAAGCCCTCAAATGCCTTGAAGCGATGTTTACCTACGCAAAAAGCGGAGACCAATCTCGCATTAACAAAGACTAACAAGAGAACCATCTATGATTAAAGAACAAGATATTCTAAAAACTCTTTCGAGCATTATTGACCCTGATTTTCAGAAAGATATTGTTTCGCTTGGATTTGTTAAAAATATAAAAATCAAAAACGGAGATGTTTCGCTCGACATTGAACTGACAACGCCCGCTTGCCCCATCAAATCCGAATTTCAAAATAAAGCCATTGAATTGATTCGTGAAATTCCCGGCGCGAAAAATATTTCCGTCAATATGACCTCACGGCCTACCGCGCCGTCCGCGCAAATTCAAAATACCGCCAGTACATTAACGACGGTCAAATCGATTATCGCCATTTCATCCTGCAAAGGCGGGGTTGGAAAATCCACTGTGGCAGCTTGTTTAGCAAAAGAATTATCCCAGCGCGGATTTAAGGTAGGGCTTTTGGACGCGGATATTTATGGGCCATCTATTCCGACGCTCTTTAACCTCATAAACCCAAAAGTTTATTCAAATGAAAAACAACAGATTATTCCCATTGAAGTTGACGGTTTAAAGATTATGTCTTTTGGATTTCTGCTCGGCGATTCACCCGCGGTCATGCGCGGGCCTATTGTCACGCGCTATATCCAGCAACTTCTCCACCAAACAGCGTGGGGGGATTTGGATTATTTATTTATCGATATGCCTCCAGGGACAGGGGATATTCAACTCACGATTACCCAAAGCGTCCAGTTAAGCGGTGCTGTGATTGTTACAACCCGCCAGACACTTTCTTTGGTTGACGTCGCGCGCGGGATCCTTATGTTTGAACAGGTGAAAGTTCCTATGCTGGGAATTATTGAAAACATGTCTTACTTTATTTGCGATGGATGCCAAAAGAAACATTATATATTTGGCGGAAGCGGGGAGGATACTCTCAAAAACCGTTTTGGGCTTGAAACGCTGTCTCAATTTCCGATTATGGCGGAATTAAGCGGCAAACTTGATAAGCCCATTAAAAATGAAACCGTCAAGTTTGCCGTTGATCGCGTCATCATGGCACTTGGAAAAAGCGCCATCACACAGTGGTTGGCGCCCAAATTTCAATTTGATCAAGAAAAGATTACGCTCGAATGGCTTGATGGAAGGAAAATCGTAATTGGCAATCGTGATGTGCGCCTGAGCTGCCGTTGCGCGCTTTGTGTGGATGAAACAACGGGAAAGCTTCTATTAAACGCGGCGACTATCCGCAACGACATCATGCCAAAAGAAATTGTCACCCTTGGAAATTATGCCCTTGGCATCAAGTGGAACGACGGCCACAGTTCAGGCATTTACCCTTACGAAACAATTGAAAAAATCGCAGACAAAAAAGAAACTTTACGTTAGGCTTTTGCGCTTCCTAAGAGATTCTTGAGCTCGCCATTTTCCTCAAGCTCAGTCAAAACATCACACCCGCCGATAAATTCACCGTTAATAAAAATCTGTGGAATCGTCGGCCAATTTGTGAAATCTTTAATTCCCTGCCGAAGTTCCGGATCATCCAAAACATTTCTGGCGGCAATGTTCGCGTTGTGCGATTTTAATATCTCAACGACTTTTGCCGAGAATCCGCATTGTGGAAACTCGGGAGTGCCTTTCATATAAATCAAAACTTTATTTTTTGAAACATCTTCTTGAATCTTTTCTTTAATACCCATCAAGTACCCTCCTTAAACGTTGTATTGGTTTTTCACATCATTCCATTTTTGCGGCGTAAATGTTTTTAACCCCAGAGCATGAACGGACTCTGTAAACGCATTTTTTAAGGCATTCATCACCATCTGATGCTGCTTAACCAGCATCATCCCCTCAAAAATCGGGCTAATAACAATCGCCTGAAAATGCTGTCCGTCGTTATTGGGGTCAAGGATGTGCGCGGTTGAATTTGGGACAGAGGTTTCAATCGTTTTTTTTATTTCATTTTTTAGCATAATTTTCCTTGAGCCATTTAATAATATCCATTGATTCATAAAGCGTCTTGCCATCAATGGCAAGACAGGGGACTTGGGTTCTTCCGCCGATTTTGAGCAATTCCTCACGCGCCAAGGAATCCGCGTGAATATCTTTCATAGCAATGGCGATGTTAGCTTGCTTCAGGTAATCTTTGACGCGGGCGCAATACGGACAGCCTTCAAAGTGATAGAGAGTCAATTGCTTCATGACAATCCTTTCTGCGCTCGATTAATTAATCCTTCCGCAAATAAGATAACTTTATTTTCTAACCGTACCTTGTAAAGACGGTTCATTTCCTGTAAACACGTCGGAGATGTCACATTAACCTCAATAAGATAATCTCCGATAATATCGATACCGACAAAATAAAGCCCTAACGCCTGGAGATGGGGCTTAAGAGCTTTTATAATTTTCTGATCCTGCGCCGTAATGGCCGTCGGCATTGGTTTTCCGCCGGCAAAGAAATTGTTTCGATGGTCGTCTTTGGCGTGGAGGCGCAAGACCGCGCCAAGAGGTTCACCGTTTAGCAAAAGAATTCTTTTATCACCATTTTTTGCTTGCGGAATGTATTTTTGTAAAATTATTTCACGCGACCAATTCTGGCTTAATGTTTCAAGAATCACATTGGTATTTTGATCACCCATACGAATAACAAAGATTCCCGAACCACCATAGCCGTTGGTCGGCTTGGCCACAACTGCTTTTTCTTTTGCAAGAAACGCTTTTAACTGCGCTTTATTCCGGCCCACAATCGTTTTGGGAATAATACTCGTAAATTGTGCCGCCCAAATTTTCTCGTTAACCGTACGAATCCCCGAGGGATTATTGATTACAACAATATTTCCAGGAAGGCGATCTAAAAGCCACGTATTCATCAAATATTTCTCATTAAATGGGGGGTCTAAGCGGACAAAGACGGCGTGGACGTTATCTTGCGAAAGTGTCGTCGAACTTTTTCTAATAAAAGGAGTTTTGGCAACACGCTGCGGGATAACTTCTGTAACATCAAAAAAAACTTTCTCCTCTTTTAAAGTTATTCCACCGTCGGCGAGATAATAAACTTTATGCCCCTTGCGATGTGCCGCCAACATTAAAATAAATGAGGTATCCTTTTCTATTTTAACTGTTTCCAGCGGATCCATTAAAAATACGAAATTCATTTCTTGATTGTCTCCAATTGCATAATTTCCCGATGAGCGGCAATACCGGCGATGCGCGCTAAAATCCGGTAGCCGTCAAAGATATTCATATCATGATGAACGCCGCAATCGCCGTATTTTTTAAGATGCGGGCACATTTTTTTAAAATCCATTCCTTGTGAATTTAAGTTTTCACGGGGAGTTTTTTCGGCATGCGAGCGGTAAAACCCGCCGATAAGATTATTGGCAATTTGATAAATGACAACTTCGCTGACCTGTTCATCGATATTGTGAATTGTCGGAACACCTTCCTGTAAAAGAAACCGTTCGATGAGCTGCGCGCTTTTTCCCTTATGGAGTTTATTTCGATTTTTGCGGTTTAATTCACCAATATCTCTCGGGTCTTCAATGGCGACAACGCCCATTCCATATGTTCCGGAATCAGCTTTGACAACGATGTATGGTTTTTCTTGGATATGATGCTCACGATATTTTGTTTTTATACGGCTAAAAAGATCGGCGGCCGCATCCATCATGCGCGTCCGGTCAGAATCATTATTGATATCGACGTGCTCCATCGCCGCGTCCAAGCATGAAAAAAACCATGGATCTGCATCTATAATCTTTGAAAAATCATTAATCAACTCGGCGGTGTATTTAAAATGATGTGATTTAAGCCGCGCGTGCCAGCCGGCCTGCATAGAAGGGTAAATGGGAATATTCGCTTGGGTAAGCGCCTCCGGAATACCCGTCGTTAAATCGTTATTGAGGATAATTAAATCAAAATTTCTTAACCCCGCGCTAAATTCTTTTAACAAAGCTTTAAAGCAATAAATTTTAACGGAATCGCCGGTTGCGGTTGCCAGCTCAACATATTTCGCGCCCTCACAAAACGCGGGCTGGACAGAAAGAAAGGTTGCCGTCATTACTTGATAGCCGGCTTGCCGGATGATGTGTTCAAGCATGCGGATATTTTCCAGATACCATGTGTTTCGCGTATGCTCCTCGGCAACAATGAGGATATTTTCGCAGTCTTGCACACGCGAGTCCACCGCATCCTTCATATGTTTAATGGCGTCCACAATCCCATGCTCACAAAGATTATTGAAACCGGCCGGAAAAAGGTTGGTATCAACAACTGCCGTTTTATAACCGGAATCACGGATATCCACTGAGGAATACAGGGGAAGCTCTTTTGACCCCTCAAGACTGGTAAGCCAGCGGTGGATTTCTTCCTGCTTGTCTTTAATTTTTTCAACTAAAAAATGCATAGAGCCCTCTTTTCGTGGGGCATTATATCAAAATACGTGAGATTTTACCTGATTTTCATATGCGCAGTGTTAAAATACCAAGGTGAGCACAAAAGAACGAATTTATGCAGCCTTAAAAAACCATTTCTCGCCAACCCATCTTGTTGTCAATGATGAAAGCGGCCGACATAAAAATCATGCGGGGGCGAAAGAATCCGGCGGCGGACATTACGCTATAACGCTTGTCGCAGATTCTTTTTCCGGAAAAACTCTTATCGAACGCCATCGCGTGATTCACGATTGCCTGAAAAAGGAAATCGGCACATCAATTCATGCGCTCGCCATTAAAACATACACGTTGGCTGAATACAAAAATTTATAAATTGAAAATCTACGTCCGTAGTTTATACCCAATGCGGAAAAGATGCACCGTGGAAAAAAACGCGGTTGTCGCCGCCGTAAAGGCAAAAATGGCGCAGACAAAAACGGAAACATCGGATATGCCGGTTAAGCTGTATCTCATCCCGTTGACAAGATAATACATGGGGTTAAAGTGCGTGAGAAACTGGAACGGTAACGGCAAAATGGCCACCGGATGAAAAACACCGCCGAAGAAAACAAACGGCATAATCACGTAGGTATTCCACGTACTCAACATATTAAAATCTTCCGCCCATAAAGCCGCCATCATCCCAAAGCACGAAAAAATTGTCGTAATCGACAAAATAAAAAATATCGCCAAGAATGGATGTTGAACATTCATCGGTTCAAAAAGAAGCGAGAATAGAAACACACCGGTCACAACCACGCATCCGCGCGCCACACCGCCCGCCAAAAGCCCTAAAACCATTTCAAAATACGATAAAGGTGAGAGTAAGATTTCCTGAATGTGGTTATGCCAGCGGGCAATAAATAGGGAAGAGCAGGTATTTTCGTAGGAGCTGGTAATCAAGTGCATCGTCATCAAACCCGGAATAATGAAGTGCAAATACGACATGCCCATCAAACTTGTATCAATTCGTTGTCCAAGCGCAAGTCCGAAGATACAAATAAATATGGTTGATGAGATGATAGGAGGAAATATCGTTTGCGTGGAGACGGTGAAAAACCGCAGGATTTCGCGTTTTGAAAGCGCGATGACGCCAATCGGGTTTTGTATCATTACCTTTTCTATTGCCATTTTTTCGTGATCCCATTTTTGTCGTCTTTACCGTCGTCCTTTACCGTCACTTCTAAAAACACGGTTTCAAGCGACCTGTCCTGCAAGACTGCTTTTTTATCGCCAATGCGGACGATTTTTCCCTGATTAATAATCCCGATGGTTCGGCAAAGTTTTTCCGCCTCTTCCATGTAATGTGTTGTCAAAAATATGGTTTTGCCTTCCTTGTTGAGCTGTGTTAAATAATCCCAAATAAGAAATTTAAGCTCCAAATCACATCCAGCGGTGGGCTCATCAAGAATAAGAATTTCCGGGTCGTGAATAAGCGCGCGGCACAAAAGAAGGCGCTTTTTCATTCCACCAGAAAGAGAGCGGTGTTTAACGTTGCGCTTTTCCGCGAGTTGAAAGCGTTCCAAAAGTTCATCCGCGCGCCGCGCCGCTTCCGGTTCTGGTATACCAAAATATCCGGCTTGATAAACAAGGAGACGGTGAATGGTTAAAAACGGATCAAAGTTGAATTCCTGCGCGCACAACCCAATCAAAAGCCGCGCCTGGCGATAATCACGCGTCACATCATAACCAAAGATCTGAACATTTCCCGCCTGATAATTAGAAAGGCCTGTCGCGACATTGATCGTCGTTGTTTTTCCGGCGCCGTTGGGGCCTAAAAATGCGAAAAAATCTCCGCGCTTGACCTCGAAAGAAATATCATCCAAGGCTTTGAGCTTTTTGTAATACTTGGTGAGATTTTTAATGGAGATGGCAACTTCAGAGTTTTTCATCGCGGGCTCATTATAAAAGTGTCAATTTGCGCTGTCAACGCTTCATTCGTAAACATAGGCTTAAAGCGCGCCATCTATCGCAATTTCAGCTTTTCGCGCGGCGTTGCGGACAATTTCTGGAAGGGCAGGATGGATGTAAATCATGTTAAGTAAATCATCAAGAGTTCCATTTTTATACATGAGCGCAATCAACATGTGAATCATGTTGGAGGCCTCATCGCCGATGATATGCGCGCCAAGAATTTTTCGTGTCGCGCGATCAATGAGGATTTTGACGAAACCAGAATCGGAGCGAAGCGCCATTCCCATCGCGCTATTTTTGTAATAATTCAAGCCCACAACATAATCAACGCCTTCCTTTTTACCTTCACTTTTTAGCTCATCTTCGGTTTTACCAGCGCCCGCAAATTGCGGGCGCGTAAAGATGGCGTGAGGGACGGGGCCGTAGTTAATTGGCTCATCTTTTTTCTCAACAAAAACCGTGCGCATCAAATATTCACCTTCAAAATTCACGCTATGGCGAAAAAGATAATTCCCCACGCAATCGCCGAGCGCGTAAACACCGTCAACGTTTGTCCGCAGCCGGTCATCAACTTGAATAAATCCGCCGTCGCGTAGTTTAATATCCGTCTTTTCCAAGCCCAAATCATCCGTGTTTGGCGTGACTCCGGTTGCGATGAGCAAAGCGTCGCACATCATTTGAGTTATTCGCCCCTGCGCATCTTTAAATGTAACGGTGAACGTATTATTTCTGTAATCAACTTTTGTCGGAATTGTGCCAAGATGAACATTGTAAAGCTTGCTGAAAACACGCTCAAATTCATCGCCCACTTGATTGTCTTCATGCTTAACCATACGGCTGCGCACAAGGAAATGGACTTCGCAACCCAGCGCTCCATAGGCATGGCCAAGCTCAACGGCAATGTATCCGCCGCCGACAACAATCATTTTGCGGGGAAGTTTTGTGTTACGAAGAGCTTCCGTACTTGTCAGAAAAGGGGTGCCGGCCAAACCTTCGATGTTAGGAATAGTTGGCCGGCACCCTGTCGCAATAAAAATTTTGTCCGCCGTCAATTCTTCGCCGGAAACGCTGATCACTTTATTTGAGACGAATTTGGCCAAGCCGTGATAAAAATCGATATTCGGATTTTTTCCGTAGCCGGATTCAATGCTTTTTGAATCGCTATCAACGGTGCTTGAGATCCGTGTAACCAGATTTTCAAAATTAACGGAAAAATTCGTATCGATATCAATATCAAATTTTTTAGCGTCAATAATCGTCGCGGCAACATCCGCCGGATGGATAAGCATTTTGGAGGGAATACAGCCGCGGTTAAGGCATGTTCCGCCAAGCGCGGCTTTTTCAATCGCGGCGACTTTCAGCCCCAGTTTTGATGCGGGTGTAATGATTTTCGCTCCGCCGCCGGAGCCGATCACAATAACATCATATTTTTTCATGGAAATTTTGATTCTTAAATTTTTGTTTCATGCTTGAGCAAAATTCCGCACTGCGGAATTTTGCTCTAAGAAAGCGTGCAAACGCTCAACAACCGCATCCTGGCTCGTCAACTGCATCAGTTCACTGCGCAGCTTCGCGATATTTGGTAGCCCGCGAAAATATCCGGTATAATGTTTTCGAAAATCAACAACCCCATACCACGGGCCTTTATATTGAACAGACAATTTCAAATGTTCAATGCACATCTCAATTCTATCTTGAATTGCTGGTTCAGGTAAATGTTCACCAGTTGCTAGAAAATGTTTTGTCTGTCGAAAAATCCAGGGATTGGCAATCGCGCCGCGCCCGATCATAACGCCGTCGCAGCCGGTTTCAAACATGCGCTTGACATCTTCGGGAGATTCGAGATCACCGTTTCCAATCAGCGGAATCGAAATCGCCCGTTTGATTTTCTCAAGCCATGACCAATCCGCGTCGCCTCGATGCCCTTGGTCGCGTGTCCGGCAGTGAACCGTGAGCGCCTTAGCACCCGCCGCCTCAACCATTTTCGCGACATCAACAATAACAATACTTTTAGCGTCCCAGCCCAAACGGGTTTTGACGGTGACGGGAATTTTGGTCGCGCCTACAACAGATTTGACAATTTTTTCAAAATGGGGAAGATCGCGTAATAATCCGGCGCCTTGGCCGTTTAAGGCAACGTCTTTAACCCAGCAGCCGCAATTGATGTCGATAAAATCAGGGTTGAATTTTTCAACAACACGCGTCGCGCCATCCATGGAAGTTTCAACACCACCAAAGATTTGAATCCCAATGGGGCGCTCTTCCTCGAGAAATTCAATTTTTTTTAACGCTTTTTTTGCGTCGCGAATAAGCCCTTCACAGCTTGTAAACTCCGTGTAGAGCAAGTCCGCGCCCAGGCGTTTGCAAGTCAAACGAAAGGAGACATCGCTGACGTCTTCCATCGGTGCCAACGCCAAAGGTTGCTCGATATCAGTTTTTCCAAGATTCATAGCACAGCAATTATAGTGTATTTTTTCGGCAATGCAAATCATTGATTTTTTGCCTCAAGCGAATATACTGGATACATTATGGAAACAGAAACACAAATAAAAGAATCCGCGATCGCGCGCGGAATCAAAGCGGTTGGCGTTGGAAAAAGGGGAAGCAAATCTCTTGGCGCTGATCTTGCTCAAGAAATTCTTGCGGAATTAAAAGCGGGTAATGTGAATCCTTTCGCTAAAGGTGCATTCTTTGGCGGACTTTTTATTAAAGGCATCACGCAAGAAGAATCAATTTTAAAGAGTGCGTTTGTGAATGATGAGGCGCTCACCGATCCCAAAAAACTCATTAACGAAATCGCGCCTGACGCCTCGGAATTTGTCAAAGAAATTTGCATTCATCTTCTTCAAGGCAAAACGCTTGATGTTGAATCCGCGCACCGGCTGGGGAAATTTCTGTTTTCAAATGATCCAGGCGATTGCGCGCGCGGGCTTGTCGCAAGCGTTTTGCGGGTTCGCTATGAAACACCGGATGAATACGATGGGCTTTTTCGCTCCATGCAGGAAACACTTGAAAAACCCTTCCGCGAAAAAGCCCCATCGGGTGACCCCATTATTCAACTCGCCGAACCTTTCGACGGCGTTGACAACTCTTATTTGATTACACCACTTTTAGCTGATTACATTCAGAGCTTAGGTTATCGTGTCGTGACAATCACCGGACGCAACAGCGGCCCGAAAAAAGGAAACACTGTTTTGGATTTAATTAAGGAAATGAAAATCGCGCCAATTTCAGAAAATTCCGAGCTTGGCAACCCGAAACCCGATTTTGGCTGGTATATTAATCAGGAAAATCTTTCACGCGCGGTTGACCGCTGGGTTGACATCCGCCGGCAAACCATCAAACGCCCGTTTCTTTCAACGCTTGAAAAATTTATGAATCCCGCTGACGCGCAAATAATTATCACTTCTGCTTTTCATCCGCCATACACCGAAAAAATGATCACCGTTGCCGAGCGCGCCGGTTTTCCCGCGGCGATTGTTATGCGAAACGGCCAAGAGGGAAGTTTGGCATTTGCGCTCAATCGGCCGGTTAAGGTTTTGTGTTCCGCGCAGCAATGTGAGGGGGAATATAAACGGCACGAATTGGAATTAAACCCAAGTGAACTCCTCGGTTTTGAAATCAAAATGGATGAAAAATTAACGCAACCCTCCATTGCAGAAAACGCGCGGCTCATCCGCGCCTACAAAGAAAAAGGCAGTTCTGGTAACTCCTCATTCGATTCTCGTGTTAAAATATCGCGTCTTGGATTACAACAGGCGATTGAGTGGGTCGCAAAAAATATCGGAGAAAAATCATGTGGATAAAAATTGCCGCAACATTTATGTTTCTGGGGGTTGCCTTCGGCGCGTTCGGTTCGCACGCGCTTCGGGGAAAACTGGACAACTATTCGCTGGATGTTTATCGCACGGCGGTTCTTTATCACTTAATTCATGCCATGGGAATTTTTATCGTCGCATATTTAAGCTCGTTGACTCAGGACCCGAAAATTCACTGGGCGGGGATCTTTTTGGCCGCGGGAATTCTTCTTTTTTCCGGAAGCCTGTATCTTTTGGCTATCACCGGACAAAAATGGCTGGGCGCCATTACACCGCTGGGCGGATTGTCCTTTCTCATCGCGTGGGGTTTACTCATCCTTCGCTAAGGTCAGATATAAAATATGAATCGAATTTCTTTCCATACTTTTGGGTGCCGCTTAAACCAAAGCGAAACATCCATCATTGAAAACAGTTTCGCGGTAAACGGCTACAAAATCGTTTCGCTCAGCGAAAAACCGGATGTCGTCGTCGTCAATACCTGCACGGTTACAGAAAACGGCGACGCCGACACACATCGGCTAGTCAACAAAATTAACCGCCTAAATCCAAACGCCCGCATTGCCCTCGTTGGCTGCCAAGCCCAAATCCAAAAAGAGAAATTATTAAAAATGCCGAATGTCCGCTGGGTTGTCGGCAACGCCAAAAAAATGGAATTGCTTTCCATCATTGGGCAATCAACCCTTCAGAGTGATCCGCAAGTCATCGCGCCCAATTTTACAAAGGAGAGTTTTACGCTTCAAAGCGCCGGATTTGATTCCCGCCATACGCGCGCTAATTTAAAAGTTCAAGACGGTTGCGATTTCTTTTGCACGTTTTGTGAAATTCCCTTCGCGCGTGGGCGCGCGCGAAGCCGTGTTTTTAATGATCTATTAACTGAAGCGCGCGCCCTTGTCAGCTTTGGCCACAAAGAAATTGTCTTAACCGGTGTCAATCTTGGAACTTATCAGAATGACGGCAAAACAATTCTCGATGTCATTGATGCCTTAGAAAAAATTGAAGATTTAAAAAGAATTCGTATTTCTTCGATTGAGCCGACAACCGTTCCCTTTGAGCTCATCGAACGTATGGGAAAAACAAAACTCTGCCGCCATCTGCACATTCCGCTTCAAAGCGGCAGCGATGAGATCCTTAAAAGGATGCAGCGAAAATACACGCGAAGCGAGTTTGCTGATTTTATTTTGCGCGCGCGCAGAACAGTTCCCGACATTTGCATCGGCACAGATGTCATTGTCGGATTTCCGGGGGAAACCGATCGGCATTTTGAACAAACGGCTGAATTTATCCGCGAAATGCCGTTTGCCTATGCCCACGTCTTTAGTTATTCCGATCGAACCTTAAACAAAAGCGGGGAATATTTTCCAAAAGTTCCCATTAAAACAATTCACGCTCGTAGTAAAACCTTACGTGAATTAAGCGCGCGCAAGCGCCTGGCGTTTCAGAAAAATCTTCTCCAGACGCATCAAGACGTTTTGTTTGAAGAGCAAAAAAACGGGTGCTGGCAGGGAACGACGGACCATTACGTTAAGGTCGCAGTCAAAAATTCCGATGTGCCACTCGCAAATACAATTGCGCGCGTTCTTATACAATCCGCAACATCAACACGGGTGACCGGTGAAATTGTTTCTCAATAAGAAAAATCTTTCGATTGTTTCACGGCAATTGTGCGTTGTCGGCCTAGTGATTCTGGCTCTCAGCGGTTATCCGCAAACGCTTTTTGCCGCGCGGCCGGTGATAAACCCTGCCGATGAAGAAATCTTTGAGCTTATCGATGATACCAGAAATTTTCGAAGCCCGGGAATTTCAGCCTTTCATCTTCTCTACGAAGAATCCTATACCATTACACATGACAACCGCATTCTTTACACCCAGCACGTTGCCACAAAAATTCTTTCAAAGGACGGCCTTTTTGCCTCACAAGTTTCCCTGCCGTATAATGATTCCGCCAAATTGACAATTAATTTCGCGCGAACCATTGGGCCAAACAAAGCGATAACTCCGCTTTCACCTGTGGCAATCCTTGACCAGGCAATTGAACCCGAAAACAACACGGCGCAAATCGACCGTATCAAAGTCATTCCTTTTCCCAATGTTAAAGTTGGCAGTATCGTTGAGTATAAGGCCCAATATGAACTACCCCTTGAAAACCTTCCGCGGTTCTCCGGAATCTTTAAATTTCCCTTAAACTGGTTTGTCACGCGCTGCCGGTTTAGCGTTGAGGCACCCATCGGGATGATCCTCAATTACAAGACCATACTTTTACGTGAGGAGCGGCCGAATATCTATTCAACGGCAACGCACAATATCTACAGCTGGCAATTCGACAAGGTTTGGGTTAACGGAAGTTTTGAAAAATTTCTTCCCGCTTATTCGCGTTTCGCGCCATTTATTTCCTTTACAACCATCACAAATTGGGAGGACGCGGCAGGGCAATACCGGAAACTTTTTCAATCACTGACAAAACCAAGGAAGGCAATCCATGCGCAGACCGATATGCTTCTTAAGGGAGCGACTCAAAACCGTGATGCCGCAATCACAATGATCGCGGATTTTATTCGAACCAATATTAAACCTGCGCGAACACAGTTACCCGTTTTTTCTCCGCACTTCGCCCTTAAAGTCCTTTTTAACCGCTCCGGCGACAGCAAAGACAGGGCGGTTTTATTTTTAGCCATGCTTAAGGCCGCCGGCATCGCGGTATATCCGGTCCTTTCAGCAGATGGCGAAAACAACATTTTAGACAAAGACCTGCCTTCCGTTATGTATGACAAGATTTTTGTTGCCCTCGGCCGGGAAGAAGGCGGATATGATTTTATTGACCTTGAAAATCCCTCAAGCAATATTTTTGCTGTTTCGGATGAATGGGAAGGCCAACAAGGACTACTTATTAAAGACAATAACTTTGAGATGGTTCAGCTTCCAACGCAACCGCCGGATTCCAATAAAATATTTCAAACGACGCATTTAACCATTTATCCCGATGGATTTGCCCAACTCAACAGCAAAACGGTATTTTCCGGGCGCGCATTGGAAAACCGCCCGACAGATCCCCGTTCACCAGAAAACACGTCGATAACGGAGCAAAAGAATATTTGGAATTACTGCCGAAAAAAAGGGCGATTTTTGATTTGTCCGCTCACACACAGCACGGATGCCGCTTTGATGGAACGAATCAACCAGCGAAGGCGCGCTGTTCCTATCTTGATAACGCCGTATCTTAAAACCATTGAACAACAAACGACTGTCACAATACCGCAGGGTTATCGGCTTAAGGCGATTCCAGAAAACATTTTTTTCAATATGCCGGTCATCAAAGCCGGTGTAAAATTTACGGCGGAAGGCGACAAAATTTTTATCAGCGATACCGTGACGCTTTTAAAAAAGGATATTTCGGATGACGATCACACGCATCTTAAAATCATTTTTGACAAAATCGAGCGGCTCTACCGGCGCGGCCTTACATTTGAAAAAATATAATCGAACCAGCCTTTTTTTTGTCATCTTACCTTCGCTTTTCATGTTCCTTTATTTTTCCCCCACAAACAACGCGTATGCCGCCGCGGCCGCCCGCGCCCAGCAGATGAAGGCAAATCGCCAACAAATGGCCAAACAACAACAGCTTCTTCAACAGCAACAGCTCCAACAGCAACAAACGCAACAACAGTCGCAGCGCCAGTCAGAGATTTTACAAAGCGGATCGGCGTCAACGGGCACCACAAGTCAAATTGAAGAAGATAAATTTTGGAAAATCCTCGGACGATCCAGTGAAATATGGGCAAAGGTCGTCAAGCGCGCCGATAAGGAATTTATCGTAAAACATTATATCGAGGAACACCAAGCGCAAGGCGCGACAATTGCGAGGCCGCCTTCGTTTTATGCAACGCGCATTGATGAACTAAGGCAGAGTAATCCCCAAATGCTAACCGCCCCTTTTTTACGGCTCCTGCAGGTTGTCGCGATTACGGAATACGATTTTGACAATGGAGCAAACAAAGAGGCTCTTGCCTTTCAAGTGCTCGGCCAGGACGCCTACCGCGCGAACAAACAGCGCTTGGGCCTTAAATAAAATGAAAAAATATATTCTGGCGATTGATCAGGGGACAACCGGGACGCGGGCGTTTCTTTTTGACAATCAAGGGAAAATTGTTACCAGCGCGTATCGGGAATTCCGGCAATATTTTCCAAAACCCGGATGGGTAGAGCATGACGCCGAAGAAATTTGGCAATCCTGCAGGGCAACAATCAAACAAGCCCTGGCCCAAAGCCGCATCCGTCAAAACGATATTGCCGCGATCGGCATCACCAATCAACGGGAAACAACGGTTCTTTGGGATAAAAAAACATCCCGTCCGGTTTCCCGCGCCATCGTCTGGCAATGCCGGCGAACAGCGCAGATGTGTGAAGGGCTTCGCGCGAAAAAACTCGATGAGTTTTTTCGCTTCAAAACCGGCCTTGTCCTCGACGCATACTTTTCAGGAACAAAAATCAAATGGCTTTTGGATAATACACCCAATCTACGCCGCCGGGCTCAAAGAGGCGAAATTGCCTTTGGCACCATCGACAGCTGGCTGATTTGGAAGCTAACCAACGGCACATCGCATGTGACGGATGCGACCAACGCGTCGCGCACGCTTCTCTTCGACATCAAAAAATTACACTTCGATCCGGACTTATTAAAAATATTAGATATCCCTCGAGAAATCCTTCCGCAGGTTCAAAATTCCGGTTCGCTTTTCGGCAAAACAAAAAGAAATGATTCCGGATTAATCGAGGGGATTCCCATCACCGGGGTTATGGGCGACCAGCAAGCCGCGCTTTACGGCCAAGGGTGTTATACGCCGGGAACAATAAAGAATACATATGGAACGGGATGTTTTTTAATGCTTAATATCGGCCATAAACTGATGTATTCCAAAGGCGGGCTTTTGACAACCATTGCCTGCGACGATCAGGGAAAACCTCTTTACGCGCTTGAAGGCGCGGTTTTTATCGCCGGCGCCGCGATTCAATGGCTGCGAGATCAACTTGGCGCCATCAAAACATCTGCAGAATCAGAGCGCGCGATCAAAGGAATCACGAATACAAACGGCGTTTATTTTGTCCCGGCGTTTACGGGGTTGGGCGCGCCATTCTGGAACAGCGGCGCCCGAGGAGAAATTACCGGATTGACGCGCGGCGCGAACGTCAAACATATTGTTCGCGCCGCGCTGGAATCCATCGCCTATCAAACAAAAGATGTTTTTGATTTGATGCAAAGTGAATCGCGCACGCAAATCCGCGAACTCAAAGTCGACGGGGGAGCCTGCAAAAATAATTTTCTTATGCAATTTCAAGCGGATATGCTCAACTGTAAAATCCTTCGCCCCAAAGTCATTGAATCAACCGCGCAAGGCGCCGCCCACTTGGCCGGCGTTGCCGTTGGGCTCTGGAACGGGAAAGATAATCTAAAAAAATTTCATACGCCCGAACGCGCCTTCAAACCCTCCATGTCACCCAAAGAACGAAACAAACATTATGATGGCTGGCAAAAAGCCGTTCAGAAAGCGCTTCTTTAATGAGACGAAACACCCGACAATTTTCAGAAAATATTTATGACCTTTTGATTATCGGCGGGGGAATCAACGGCGCGGCGATTGCCAACATTGCCGCGGGGCGCGGTTTTAAAGTCGCGTTAATTGAAAAAGGCGACTTTGCCGGCGGCACATCCAGCAAATCCACAAAACTGATTCACGGCGGCATCCGCTATCTTGAAAATCTCGAATTTGACCTTGTCGGCGAGGCGCTGCGCGAACGCTTGATTCAAATGAAAAGCGCGCCACACTTGGTCAAAGCGCTTCCTTTCTTCATTCCCGTTTACAAAAATGACCGGCGTCCGCTTTGGGTCATGAAATTGGGAGTTTTCCTTTATGATTGGCTTGCCGGAAAATTTTCCATCGGCCGCCATGAAAGCCTGACAAAAGAGGGGATTCTTTCGCTTATTCCCAATCTCAAAAAAGAAGGTTTACTTGGCGGAGTTAAATATTTTGACGCGCAGATGGATGACGCGCGCCTTTGCCTTGAAAATATTTTGACCGCCTCCCGCAAAGGCGCGCACATCGCCAATTACGCGCAAGTGAAATCTTTTCTCAAAGCCAACGGAAAAGTCATCGGCGTCGGCGCCCGCGATTTAATAAACGACGAACATTTCGAAATCAAGGCAAAAAAGATTATCTGCGCGGTCGGCCCATGGACAAATCATCTCTTGCGCCTCGATGATCCAAGTGCCAAAAAGAAATTGCGGACAACCAAAGGCGTCCATATTGTTTATAAAGGAAACTTATCTCCTCACGCGCTTTTGGTTCCTTCGACGGACGGCAAGAGAATCTTTTTTGTTATTCCCTGGATGGGTAATTCCCTCATCGGAACAACCGACACCGATTGCATTGATCAGCCGGATACAATCAAAGCGGAAAGCGCGGACATTACCTATTTGCTGACGGAGGCCCGGCGCGTCTTTCCGGACATTCAGGTGACTGACGAAAATATCATTTCTGTCTTCGCCGGATTACGGCCCTTGATGCGCCGCGGCGGAATTTCTCCTTCAAAAGTTTCGCGCAAACACGATATTTTTACAACGCCCTCGGGAATCACATTTGTCATTGGCGGAAAATATACAACCTACCGGCGTATCGCCATCGATTGCCTCAACATGCTGACACAAACAAAAGAGACCGGCAAAGAAAAGGATTTCGCGCTTTACGGAGGAGGGGAAATCGCCGAAAGCGCCGAGGCCGTTGCCGAAAAATACAATATTGAAATTGAAACCGTGCGCGCCCTTTTTGAAAAATACGGCAGCCGATACAACGATGTTTTGCGCCTCATTGACGATGATTCGCGGCTCATTGAACGGTTTTGCGCGTGCAACCCGTTTATCAAAGCCCAGATTGCTTATTCAATAAAAACCGAAATGGCGCAAACCGCCGACGATATCATCAGCCGGCGCCTTTCATTGCATCATCTCCCGTGTAAAACACAAAATTGCCGAAACATCATTCAAGGTTTCTTACAGCGCGCAAGCGCGTAGCAATGGGCGCAATGATTTACGAATATTGTTTTTGGGTGCCCTGCGGTATATAATAAGGTATTCTCGAAAAGCATGAGTTATGACCTTCATTCGTAAGGGAAAGTTTCATGTCTATATCGTGCGCTGCGCTAACGGCACGTATTACACCGGAAGCACAAACAATTTACAAAAGCGGATTAAGCGCCACAATAGCGGCCATGGAGCAAAATATCTGCGGGGAAAACTCCCCGTCGTTCCTGTTTACGCGAAGGAATATAAATATTACAAACTGGCCATTTTAGCCGAACGAAAAATAAAAACCCTGACGAGAAAGGAAAAGGAGGCGTTGATCGCGTCCTATCAACAAAGAAAAGGCGCCGGTGGACGAAAAATGAAAAACAAAACAATCTTGTGTTTTATTTTTATGCTCCTTGTGCCGGCGGTTGTTAGCCTTGCCGAAGATGAGGCGGTTTCCAAGATCCCGCAGGGAATGGAAGAAATTCAAATTACCGGCAGCGCCAAACTTATCGTTCCCAAAGGGGCAAAGACAAAAAAAGTCGGCGCGCAAATCATCGTTGAGGGCACAAAAGAATATATGTCCCGGCGATTTTCCGAGATGGACGACCAGTTGAAACAAATCGAGAAAAAGATTGCCGACCTCCAATCAAAACTGAATACGCTCAGCAACACCGCTGCGCAGAAACAAAAAGACATAAATAATCCGCCAACAACAAAAAAAGAGGAGGAATTATGACATCCCATAGTCTAAAGAACCATCCGTTTTTCGCGAAGTTAAAGCCGGAATATTTAGATCTCATCGCGGGTCATACGGCCGTTGAATCGTTTAAGCCGGGCGAATATATTTTCGCGCAAGGTGATAGCGCCGAAAAGTTTTATATCATCACAAAAGGCAAAGTAAATATTGAGATTTCGGAATTTTCAAGCCATCCTTTTTCCATTCAAACACTACATGACGGCGACATCTTGGGCTGGTCCTGGTTTATCGCCCCCAATCAATGGCGATTCAGCGCGCACGCAGTTGAAAAAACCGAGCTTATTGTCATTGACGGCAAGACCCTAAAGGACGCCTGCGAAAAAAACCATGATCTTGGCTATGAGATCTACCGGCGGCTGGCGGATGTGTTTGTCCAGCGTTTGGAGGCTACCCGTTATCAACTCATGGAAATTTACAGCCACCGCTAATACCACAGAGTCCATCGCTGAAAGGAAAAACATCCCCAAGGTGTAATGTCAACCTTTAAAAAATCCCTCCTTATTCTGGTTATTTGTTTGCTGGCAACGCTGTCTCTCCGAGTATTTTTCACACAGAATTCTAAAGCTAAAAAACGCGCGAATCACAACAGAAGCGTGTCTTCGATCATTAAAGAGATCAACCAAAAAACCACGCCCATTCTCAATCACGTCAACTCACTTATTGCAGACAGGAAATTTGACTCCGCGATTCAAATCCTCAACGAAACAATCACGCACACGCGCATTGACCCTCGTCCATATATCATCCTCGCGGCGCTTTATGCAAAACTTGGCGATGATAACAGGGCGTATGAAACCCTGGAAAAAGCGACCGACGCCGATATTGACAACAATTATGTTTTCAGGGAGTTTTTATCCAGAACCGCTGCCCAAGCTACGGCGCCAGATGTTATTTCGGATGAACGCGTGCGGATTTGCACGTTTAAAAACAACAAAAAATGCGCTATCACCTACAGCTTTGACGATGGATTTAAAAGCACCTACGAGTGGGGGCTTCCTGTTTTCGATCAATTTGGATACAGAGCAACTCTTAATCTTATTTCGGACAGAATCGGAAACAATAAGCTTTCGGGAACGTGGCCGCAGTGGCAGGATGCGCACCGACGAGGTTTTGAAATCGGCAACCACACCATGAGCCATCCGGTCCTGCGAGAATTGCCCGCTCAAGCGCTGGAAAATGAAGTTAACAAAAGTTTTGATATCATCGCCGAAAAAATAGGGGAGCCACCTTTGACATTTGTTTTTCCCTTTGAGCGGCACAATTTTGAAGAACGAGTTGTAAAAAAAATTCTCGAACGACACATCGCCATCGTTGATCATAAGTATATTGAGCCGGTATACCCGCATGTTTTTAATCCGACCTTCGGCGGCAGGCATTTTTCTCTTGAAACCGCCAAGGCAATGACAGATTTTGCCATCCAGAAAAATCTCTGGCTTATCGCCCAATGCCACGACGTCGGGCTGCCGCTTGTGGGAAATTACCGGCCCGTATCGAAAGAATTTTTATATCAACACCTTTCGTATATCAAGCAAAGGGAAAGCGAAATCTGGATCGACACCTTTAAAAATGTCTATCGATACCTTTTCGAGAAGAAAAATACGGAAATCGTGCTTAAAAATGTTTCAACGCATGGCGTCGCCTTTGAAGTGAAAAGCCCGCTGGATCCAAAAATCTTTTCCGTTCCTTTAACTGTCGCCATCAATTCGCAGATTGAAAACCTCAAAACGGCCCGGGCCCTGCAAAACGGAAAACTGCTTGAGGTAACGATTGACAAAAATCTTATCTTCATTAATATTGAACCGATAAATTCCACCGTGAATGTTGAATTTTAATACGCGCGCTCGATGCGCTGATGGACGATGCTTGCCAAGGGGCACGTGTCAGGTTTGACTAATTAAACAAAAGGGGGAGAAGGAATGAGAAATACGGCATGGATGAGGAGAGTGTTAACCGCATTTATTTTTAGCATTATGACAATCGGCCCGGCGGCCTTTGCGCAGGATCAAGAACCCGCCGCCCTTTCCGCGGCCGAAGTTCCCGTCACAGATGAAACCGCAGTCAAAGCAGATCCGGCGCCCGCTATGGATGAAGCGCTTATGGCAAAATTCAAGGAGTATTCGACCCCGAATGAAAATCACAAAGTTTTAGAGGCCTTCGCGGGAAATTGGACGGCCGTTGTTAAACAATGGATGGCGCCAAACGGCGATCCGACCGTTTCCGAGGGAAAGAGTGTCAACGCGCTCATTTTTGACGGACGTTTCTTAGAGCAAAAATTTTCCGGGACGTTTATGGAAACGCCTTTTGAGGGGACAGGGCTTTTTGGCTATGACAACATAAAAAAGGAATACGAGTCCCTCTGGTTTGATAACATGGCGACCGGAATCATGCGGGGCAAACTGCAGTATGACCCAGCAACAAAAACCTTCAGCGAAGAAAGCCATTTCTCCTGCCCGCTGACAAACAGCGAGCGCACCAGCCGCGGAAAAATCACGCTTGTGGACGCCGGCCATTATACCCAAGAATTTTTTATGGCCGACCTTGCAACCGGGGAAGAGTTTAAATCGATGGAGATTTCCTATTCCAGGGTAAAATAACGGCAATGACGGCGAGAGTCCAAAAACAAGATTCAAAAAAGGAGGCCGGCGCGTATGAACTTATTCGTTAAAAAGCCTATCAGCCAGATTATCGCGAGTTCCGAAAGCGGAGAGCATCAATTAAAACGAACGCTCGGGCCGATCAGTTTGGTTTCTCTCGGCATCGGGGCCATTATCGGGGCGGGACTTTTTTCCCTAACCGGAATCGCCGCCGCGGAAAACGCCGGGCCAGCGGTTGTCCTGTCCTTTGTCGTTGCCGCGGTCGGCTGCGCCTTTGCCGGGATGTGTTACAGCGAGCTCGCCTCCATGATTCCGGTCGCGGGAAGCGCCTACACTTACAGTTACGCGACGATGGGGGAATTTGTCGCCTGGATCATCGGCTGGGATTTGGTTTTGGAATATGCCGTCGCGGCGGCCGTTGTCGCGGTGAGCTGGTCAAGATACGTCGGTTCTTTCCTGCATGATTTCGGGATTCAAATTCCCGCGCGCCTGGCGGCCTGTCCTTTTGACCTTGTGAAATTACCGGACGGCAGCGAAGTCCACGGCCTCATCAATCTTCCGGCCATTTTTATCATCTTCGCGGTATCGATTCTGCTCATGCTGGGAATCAAAGAATCCGCCCGCGTGAATGATGTTATTGTGATTGTCAAATTGGTTGTTGTGTTAACGTTTATTGCCATCGGAATCCGTTACATCAATCCGCAAAATTATACTCCGTTCATTCCGCCCAACACCGGGACCTTCGGCGAATTTGGTTTTAGCGGGATTATGAGGGCGGCCGGGGTCATCTTCTTCGCTTATATCGGTTTTGATACCGTTTCGACGGCCGCCCAGGAATCGCGCAATCCCCAGCGCGATGTCCCCATCGGAATTATCGGGTCATTAATCATCTGCACGGTGTTGTATCTTGCCTTTTCGTTTGTTTTAACCGGAATGGTGAATTACAAGTTGATGCGCGGCGATGCGGCGCCGGTCGCGACCGCCATCAATTTAACGCCGTATCCGTGGCTGCAGATGATTGTTAAATTAGGGATCATCGGCGGGTTTACATCCGTCATTTTGGTTTTGCTTTTGGGCCAGTCCCGTGTATTTTATTCGATGTCCAGAGACGGCCTTCTACCAAAACTGTTCTCGGATATTCATCCCGCATGGAAAACGCCGTGGCGCTCCAACATCGTTTTTATGTTTTTCATCAGTTTTTTTGCGGGATTTTTTCCGATATCAAAACTCGGCCACATGACCAGCATCGGAACATTGCTTGCCTTTGTCATCGTCTGCGCGGGCGTCATGATTTTGCGCTACACCCAGCCTAATCTGCCGCGGCCCTACAAAGTGCCTTTTGTTCCCTTGTTTCCGTTTCTGGGCATTTTGGTGTGTATGTCGATGATGTCGTCTTTGGACCACGAAACATGGTGGCGGCTGGTGATTTGGCTCGCTATTGGGCTCGTCATTTATTTCACTTACAGCCGTTTTCAAAGCAAGCTAAACCGGGAAAACTCCGTCGTACCGGAAATTTAAAAAAATAAAAAGGGGGAGTAATGAGTCGAGTTCGTGTTCTTGTCGGCACAAAAAAAGCACGGGCCCCCGAAAAATCCATTTCTTAACGTTATAGCATCTTGATGTTATGACGTTACGCTGTTATACTTTTGGCGAAAAAGAGGGAAATCCATGATAAAATCGATCAAACGCTCCACGGTGTATCTCGAGCCGGATTTACACAGAGTTTTGAAGCTCAAATCCGCCGAAATCTCGCGTTCCGTTTCGGACTTGGTCAATGAGGCCGTCCGCCACGAACTCGGTGAGGACCAAGAAGACCTTCAGGCCTTTGCCGACCGTAAAAGCGAACCCGCCATTTCCTACGAGCAACTTCTAAAAGAATTAAAGAAAAATGGAAAAATATAACATTGAAATCAAGAAGTAGGACGCCAAAGAAATCCGCGCCCTCCGGACGGCATAAAATTATCGGGAGAAGAAAAATACCGTATTCGCTGCGGCAACTACCGTATTTTATACGCGATTGAAGATGCGACACTCATCGTTTATGTCGTCAAAGTCGGCCATCGCAAAGATGTTTACAAAAAATGAAAGGGCGAGCTTCATCTGGCGAAAGCCCTTTTCAATTCATGAGAAAAACCTATTAAAAGAGGAGGTAGCTATGAAAAAGTTTATTTTCGTTCTCGTTGCTCTTGTTATGTTAACGACCGCGCCGGCGTTTGCCCATTGCGGAAAATGCGGCATCGGCGATGAAAAAGGCCATGAAAAAGGAGCCATGAAAGGTGAAATGAACGATGCCTCAAAAGGCGAAATGGCCGATAAGCGTATCAAGAAATTAACCAAGCAGCTCGATCTTTCACCGGAACAAGCCAAGCAAGTTGAGGCCTTGATGGACACCAAAATGGAAAAGAAAAAGGCTATCCATGAAGAAGTTGAAAAGAAAATGGAAGCGATTCGCGAGGAATACAAGGCGGGTTTAAAATCCATTTTGACGCCCGAACAGCTGGTAAAGTACGAATCCCTCAAAGATGAGAAGGGCAACATGCGCAAACACCACAAAAGCAGCCGCAAGGATAAAGAATAAAAGGAAATTAAAAACTGTCCTTTCGCATTTTTTTAGGAGCGATTGCTGGGGTAATCAATTGAAAGGTATGCGTCGTCCTCGAAACTGAAATAAGTAATGTGTGGACTTGCCCTAATAAAACGGACAGTTAATTAATGGTGTTTTTTAAGCGTTCATAATCAACAGGGCTAACGTAGCCTAAGGTTGAATGAAGCCTCTTCCGATTGTAAAAGATCTCGATATATTCAAAAATTGCCGAT
>ORJL011859029.1_pt1 | contig 32372 bp, 18 predicted proteins | sample 1779941 | NCBI WGS metagenome assembly ORJL01 (sample SAMEA104232317, study PRJEB22302) | groundwater metagenome | biome: forest; feature: aquifer; material: groundwater | place: USA | collected 2011-08-07 | depth 5.8 m | reverse complement strand
GCTATTTGCCACTTATAAATGACGACATATCTCAATACCATCAAGGATAAACTGATGGTTTGTTGGCACTACAAGAATGTCGGTTTTAGCGAGTCCATGCGGGAAATTACCTCAAACCCCCGAATAACTGTAGAAGATGGGCTTTGGTTGCGGCTTCGCCGCGCTGTGTCTTGGCGTTAACAAAGAACGATGGGATGACTCTGCTGACTGGCCCTCGCTGAGCATGGCCAAGCGAGAGCAGACCTGGTCGTCATCGGGGACGGGCAGGTTCCTGGACAGGAACGAAAAAGACCGGGTGCCGCTGGGGCACCCGGTCTGTGTCGGAGAGATCCGCCCGCGTCTATCGGCGGGCGCGGAAGAACTTGGCCGTCTTACCGGCGACCGAGGTCGTGTAGGTCGGGCTGGAGGCGCCGGACACGTCTGAATAGGAGCCGTTCACTTGGTCGGCCCCCTGTAGCACACCTTTGAAGGTGATGGTCACATTAGCTCCATCAAGCTTGATGGACGTGATTTCCGGTGTCACCACTGGAGTGAAGGTGCGGGCGCGATAGGTCTTGATGGCGTTCGGATTAGACCGGTCGTTCACCAAGGCTTGCACACCCGTGCTGTCGAAGCTGAACCACTCCACATTCGCGCCGCCCTCCCCTTCAAACCAGACCATGCGCAACGGATAGACGCCGGCTTGCGCCACGTATAACGTGAAGAACGCACTGGAGGCACCGCCGTCAATCTCGCCCAAAGCCGGAGTTTCGTCCGGCGTGAGATCGACCGTAATATTCTCACCCGCCTGGAGAGCAGCCCGGATCTTGTTGCCGTCGGGCTTGGTCATCATTACGGCCGGGATATCGACATAGCTGCCGCCCATGATGATCGGCCAGGGACCGTCAGCGCTGCCAGGGTCACGACTGTTGACGACGATGGCGGCAATGGCCCCAGCGTCGAGCGCCTTCTGGCACTTGCTGGTGAACGTGCAAACGCCGCGATAGACCAACGCGATATTGCCCTTGATCGCGGCTGCGTTGTTGAGCGTGTCCGAACAGGCTTCCGGCGGGTCCGCGAGCACGAGCTTGCCGCTGATCGGCGTAGTGAAGATCTTGAATATGCCACCGTAGGTGGTGGCGCTATCGGCGGCATAGTATGACCCGGCGGCCGTGGACGGCGCGTGGACGCGGACGGCGCGAATATTGGCCGGCGCCTTGTCTGTAGCGGTGAGCTTGAAGCCGTCATCGCTGGTCACGCCCATCATATACGCCCCCGCCTTCGGGAACTCGGCGTAGGTGATGATCTCCGCAGCGATGTTGTCCGTGTTGCGCGCGGTGTTCACGCCCAAACCCGGAATGCCTGGGATCGGCCCGTCACCGAGCATGGTGCCAGCGTCGGCTCCGCCCTGGTCCCAGTTGACGACGCTGTCGATGGCAAAGATGCCGCCAACCGCCGCGCTGAGGTCAGCCACGTTCGGCCCCAGCAGACCGGCCAGCTCCTGCTCGGCGCGGGAGGTCTGGTTGACTGAGACTGTCCCGCCGTCTTGGTCCGCCTGGTAGATACGAACGTTGAAGCCAGGCTTGGATGCATCCGCGGAGCCGATGGGTGAAGCGATATCGGCGGAGAGGCTGATCGTAGCCGGGAGGGCTTTGGGCACCGCTGTGCTGAGGACGTCGCCCCAGATCGGGGTCGAGCCATTCACGGGATCGGCTGCGCTCTCCAGCTTCCAGGCCGCTTCGCCGTGGTCGCCACCGCCGCCTTCTTTCCACAGCAGTTCGGTGTAGTAGCGCCTGCCGGCCACGAGGGGGATCGGGTCGGAGATGTTCAAGCAAGGACCTGCCTCGCAGCGCGCCGTGCCAGTGCCGCCCTGGCCGCCACCCGTCCATTCACGCAGATTGCCCCAGACGGGCTCGCGCGCGATGCGCACGGCGTTGGCCGCGGAATCATCAGTGCTCAACCACAACTCGCCGTTGTCGTCCGACGACATGTAAAAGACGTAGTTTCCGGTAGTCTTGGGTGTAATGAAACCATAGATGCGGGCGCCGTAGCCGTCGCCGAATCCCGGGCCCTCATACCCTGGAGTGAGTTTGACCACACTCGGGTCGGTGGGATACCGCGGATCGCTCGTCAAGTCGGATACAACGGCGGTCGCGGTGCTAAGCCCTGTGTAGATCTGCCAGGTCATCGTTGCAGGAAGCACCACAGGCGAGGTGAAACTCCCGCTGTTGGCGGTTGCATCAATTGGATTCGCAGGGATGGCGGTATCGGTTACTCCCGACCCGACGGTGACGGTGTAACCGGTGTCCTCCGCCTGCAGGCTGGTAAAGACCATCACCCTTTGGGCGTCGAGGACCTTCGCTCCGGTCACTGTCAGACCCGCGACGCTGTAGTTCTTGAAGTCGCCGGCGGACGCCGCATCCATCGGTTCCGAGAAGAACAGATAGACACTGTGGAGATCAACGCCCGCAACCGTGCGCACCACGCTAGGTGGAATGTTATCGATATCGACGGTCAACGTCGCCTCAGCACTCGGCAATGCCTTCCCAGGCACCGAGACAAGCGCCTGGTATTTCGCGCCGTTGTCCAGCGCTTTCTTCAGGAGGGGAGTGGTGTAGCTGGCGGTGGTGGCGCCTTGAATGTTGGCAAACGTCGAACTGCCCGGGTTGGCCCGCTGCCATTGATAGAGGAGCGGGGCGGGGGTGCCGTTTGCCGCAACAGTGAAGGTTACGCTCTTGTTTTCCGTTGTCTCTGCGCTCGCGGGTTGTTGAGTGATATTAATGATGGCCGGACCCGGATCGGCGTAGGTGGACAAGTATTGGCCCGGAATGGTGGGCAACTGCGCGGCGGGGGCTGTGTCGCCTTCCTTTCGCCAGCCCACAAGGCAGTAATCGCCGCCTGTCCCTTCCTTCCATAGGGCCTCGACATAGTACCGCTTGCCGGCCACCAGGCTGATTGGCTCGCTGGTTCGGGCCGTGCCGGGTTCGGTGAACGGATTGCAGCACGCAACCTCCTCCGCGACCAGGACGGCGTTTGCCGCTGTGGCGTCGGTGCTCAGGAACAGCCGCGAGGAATCGTCGCTATAGAGGAAGAAGCGATAGTCGCCGCTTTCAGTTGGGTTAAGCCATCCAGACATCTTTCCGCCATAGCCTTCATGCGTATCGTCGGGATACACCGTACGCGTGGTGAAGGGGGTGGTGAAGGCAACGAGATCCGGGGCGGCTGGGAAGCGCGGATCGGCCAGAAGCGTGGTGTCGAGTGAATTGTCGGTCGTGGAGAGCCCGTTCCACACCTCGAACTTCAGGAAACCCGGACTGATCACAAACGAAGAGAAGTTCACTTTGGTGTCCGCCGCGATGGAGTTGGCTACGGACGCGAGATCTTTGACCCCGTTGATCGTGATTGTATAGACCGTCCCGGGGGTCTGGGCGCTGGTCTTGAGGACGGCCTTCGTCGGGCTGGGCTGGGTAGTGCTAGAGATGCTGAGGCCGTTGTTGATTGCGAAGGTCGCACCAGCGGTGGTCACCGGCTCCGAGAAGGTCACCGTAACGGTGTCGAAAGTGTCGCTGCCTACGGCAGATGTAACGGTCGGCGCCACGGTGTCCGAGTTAACGGTCAGAACGGCGTCGTCGGAGGTGACGTTGCCCAGTGGGTTGGTGATTTTGACATGGAACTTGGCGCCGTTGAGGTTCGCGCTCACGTTATTCAGGGTCAACGTTGCGTTCGTCTCGCCGGTCAGTGTGGTCTTGTCGCTGGTCCACAGGAACTGGAAAGGTGGCGTGCCGGTCGGCAGCACCGAGAAGGTCACGGAAGCATACTCGTTGATGGTCTGGCTCTTGGGTTGATCGGCAACGCCTGGCCCCGCCGGCGGGGGAGCCTCCGTGGTGGTGACGCTCAGGTCGTCCACCCAGTTGTTCTCGTTGGCTCCGCCGGTGCGGGCGCCGATGGCAAACCGGCTGCCAGCGGTTGGGGTATATCCGGTCAAGACAAGGTTGGTATAGATGACCGTTCCCTTGAAATCCACGTTCAACAGGCCGCTGGCGCTGAGTTGGATGTTCATGGGCACGAAGGTATCGCTAAGCGGGAAGAACACATCCACCATCGTGTGCGCCACCATCACGCCGTTGACTCTCACGTCGATGGCGGGCGCCTCTCCCACCCCGTTCGCCGGATCAGCGTCCACGTTGTCGTACGTGTCGATGCAGACAGTGATCCCCAGATCGGGCAACGGCACACCGGTCGCGTCGGTGGGACCTTCCTCGCCGAAGGTCGCTCCTTCCAGCGGCGCGGTCCCGAAGTGGAACGCCATGCCGTCCGCTGGCGTGGAGGTGCCGCCTCCGATACGGGTCTTGAAAGAGGCCTTGAAAGCACCCACGGTTTTTCCCGGGTCAAGGTCGTCCAAGAGGATTGTGCCCTGCTCGCCATTTTCCGCGAAGGTCAAGGCCAGATAACCATTGGCGATCACCGGATAGGGATCGCCGCTGGGCCGGCTCCCTCCGGTCAGGGTGAAGCCTGTTTGGGCCGGATTACTGAAGTCGCTGGTGAAACTCCCGGCCAGGGCCGACGCGCCAAGCAGGAAGCCTCCCAGCAGACATGAATAGGATAACGTTGATTTCATCATAGACAACTTGTGGTTGCGGTTTGGGCTGATGACTGACTGGCCTCGATTCAAAACCGGATTACAGAGATTTGCAAGTAGAATGCTCCGGTAAGAGTCTCCAGACTCACCACAGGCCGACGACAAGGTTTCGCGTGTAGTCCATTTCACGCGCGCAGTCAAAGCGCCAGAAGACTGGCGCAGTCCAAAACCTGGCGGCCTTCGTTGAGCTCAGGACCCCAAGGTCCAGCCTTGACGGTATTGGCGCCGGACGTAGCCGTTGGCGTCGGCATCGTTGGTCACTTCCATCTTCTCGCCGTTCCAGAGCAGCAGACGGTTGGGAAAGCGCACCGCCAGGTTGCCCATGAGCACCATCTCGGAGAGGGGGCCGGAGTAGTCGAAGTTGGAGCTGGCTGGTTTGCCGCCTTTGCAGGCCCGAACCCAATCCCGCTCGTGCCCCTTGTCGCCGTCGGGGATGCGATCCAGGACCTTGGCCGGCTGCGTGTAGGCCTTGTTTCTGGATTCAGGGATGAGCCGCGGGTTTCGGCCGTAGCAACCGCACATCAGAACCCCTTTGTCTCCCATGAAAAGCACGCCGCCATCCTCGTCGCCCATGGGTCGGTCGTCCTCGAGCGAATCCGGACGGGGTGGCATCAGTCCGCCATCCCACCAGGTAAGCTTGACCTCCGGCATGCCTTCCCGGGCCGGGAACTTGAAGCGGACGATGGTTGAACGCGGATAGGTCTCGTTTTTCGGCTCGGTCTTCTGCCAGAACTGATGCCAGTAGGTCGAAATGCAGCCTTCGACGCTGATCGGGTACTTGAGCTTGAGAGCCCAGAACGGGGCATCCATGATATGGCAGCCCAGGTCGCCCAGCGAACCGGTGCCGAAATCCCACCAGGCGCGCCATTTGTTGGGGTGGTACTCGGGATGGTAAGGCCGGAAGGGGGCGGGACCGATCCACTGGTCCCAGTCGAAGCCGTCGGGCACGGCGGGGGTCTCTTTGGGGCGCTCGACCTCGACGCCTTGGGGCCAGACAGGCCGGTTCGTCCAGGTGTGCACTTCACGCACGGCGCCGATGGCCCCGTCCTGAATCCATTCGCAAATCAAGCGGGCGCCATCCCCGGAATGCCCCTGATTGCCCATTTGGGTGACCACCTTGTTCTTGCGGGCGGCTTCGGTGAGCACGCGAGCCTCATATACCGAATGCGCCAGCGGCTTCTGCACATAGACGTGTTTGCCCCGCCGCATCGCCGCCAGAGCGATGACGGCATGGGTATGGTCCGGAGTTGCCACGATGACGGCGTCTATGTCCTTCTGTTCGTCGAGCATGACGCGGAAATCCCGATACCGCTTGGCGTTCGGGTACTTGTCGAAGGTCTTGGCCGCGTAGCCCGAATCGATATCGCAAAGGGCAACGATGTTCTCCGCCGCGCATGCGGCAATGTTGTTTCTGCCCATGCCGCCGATGCCAATGCCGGCCACGTTCAACTTCTCGTTAGGGGAGGTGGCACCATGCAGGATGGAGCGTGGGGCGATCGAGAAGGCGGCGGCAGTGAGGGCCGCGCCGCGCAGAAACGCTCTCCGCGGCACCATGAGGTTGGAGTCGTGATGGGAATTGGCTGCGTTTTTCATGAGAGTCTCCTGGGATGCGATCGTGGCTAGAATCACTGGATGCGTTTGTTCACTAATCTTTAGTTTCGGGCTAAGTTGTTGCGACTCTAGCGCGCGCAGCGGGACTTGCCAGCCCAAAGTGGGAAGACTCCAATCGGAACAAGATCCTGGTTGCAAGCCCACGGAATGACCGGCACTTTCCGTCCGAAACACGTCTCCGACGACAACCCGGCCCCCGCAATCCACTCTGCTGTTCCAAAGAGAAGAGGAACCACGGATGACGCTGATTGCACGGATACGAGGTCAATCTCCCAATCCTCTCTCCATCCGTGCCATCCGCGAAATCCGAGGTCCACGATCCGCGATCCGCAATCACCAGGGGGTATTCCTCAGTGCCTCAGTGCCTCCCTGGTTCATTCCTTTCCCGCTCTCACCGGACCACCACCCGATAAAAGCGCGTGCCGGCCGGCTTGGGGAGTCGCACGCGCTTTTGTGTTGTGGTGGGGGTGGTAGTGGCCACTGTGCTCCAGGAACCCCCTAGGGCGTCCGTGCTTAGGATCTCGTAGGTTTTACCCGGAATGGATTGGAAGTAGAGGGCGAATTCGCTCTCGTCTAGGACCGTTCTATCCTCAGCGCTCAGATCGTTGGGCCGGGCCAACGCCTCAAAGGCCAGGCGGGATCTCGGGTTGGTTGGATCTGTGGCGGCAGTCATCTCCTGGAGATTAGTCAGACCGTCCTGGTCTGCGTCGTCCTGTGGTTGCGCGGCGGTGGGGTACTCCTCTACGACCCCCCAAGCCTCTGCCCACTGGCTATAGAATAGATGCCACTCTCTGACCGGGCGATCGGCAGCACAGGAGCCCCAGCCGGTCGTGCCAGCGAGGTAATAGATGACCGCGTTGCTGCGAGGATCGAACACGCCCTCGCCAAACCACGGGGCGTTGCCCGCGCAGTACACGCTCGTCAGCGCCGTGCAGTAGGTGAACGCATAGCTTCCGAGGTTGGCCAAGCTCCTGGGCAACGTGATGCTGGTCAGCGCTGTGCTGGAGAACGCGCCCCACCCGATGGTGGTCACGCCATTGGCCAGCGTGATGCTCTTCAGGCCCGTGCAGTCCTTGAACGCCCACCCCCCAATGGTGATCACGCTCTTCGGGAGGGTGACGCTTGCCAGACCTTTGCAGCCTGCGAACGCTCTACCACCAATATCCGTAACGCCGTCGGCGAGGGTGAGGTTTGTCAGCCCGCCGCAGTAATAGAACGCTTGATACCCAATGCTGCGCACGCTATTCGGCACCGTTAGACTCTGGAGCCCGTAACACTTGTAGAACGCCGCGTCCCCAATGGTGATCAGGTTGGTGGGCAGGGTGAGTTGCGTAAGTCCGACGCAACCAGAGAACGCTCCACCCCCAATGTTGGTTACGCTGGTGGGCAGAGTGAGACTCGTCAGCCCGACGCACCCATTGAACATCCGCTCCCCAAGGGTGGTCAGGTTGTTGGGCAGGGTAACGCTCGTCAGACTGGTGCAGCCCTGGAACGCGCAAGCGTTAATGGAAGTCAGACCACTGACCAGGGTTACGCTCCTCAGGCGGCAGCCCTCGAAGGCCGAGCGCCCAAGGTATTTTACGCTGCGGGGCACTACGAGGCTGGTCAGCCCGGCGCCACAGAACGCATAGTGTCCCATGCTTGCCAAGGTGTCGGGCAGGGCGATGTTCGTCAGCGAGACGCAGCCCTGGAATGCGAAGGTCCCAATCTCGATTAGGGGGGCGGGCAGGGTGATTCTCGTCAGCTTGGTGCAGTACGAGAATGCCAGGGTTCCGATGTACAGCGCGCTGTTGGGCAGGCTGATGCTCGTTAGCCCGCTCTCTTGGAACGCTTGATCCCCAATGCTCGTGACAACCATTCCGTCGATGGTTCCCGGTACCACGACGTTGTCCACAGGACCGGAATATTTGGTGATGGCAACGCCGGATTCAGTTACCACGTAGGTATAATCACCGCTCTGCGCGGCGTTCCCGGCGAACGGCGGCAGCAGAAACAGCCCGATCAGGCCGTGAGCGAAAACGGATTGGGCGCGTTGGAGCAGATAGTTCAAAACGATGTCGATTGGTGTCATGAATAGCAGTCGTGCCGCACAACCCATTCCTGTGAATCGCTTTTAGTCCTGGTTAAGTCCTGCTTAACAGGGGGACTGTTATCGGAAGGCCATCCCGGTTGCAAGCCCAAGTTTAGGAAATACTATCGCTACCGGGTCAGGATGCCCTGAAAAAGCATGAAGTGTCACTTCCTCCCTCGCACTGTGTGAAGATCAACAGGAAGGTGCTCGGCGATCTGCTCGAAATCGCTGTCTGTCGTAAAGATTTGCATCCCGTGGCGCACAGCAACGGCGCAAATCAGCAGGTCCGTGGCCGTGGCCTGGACGCCTTTGCTGCGACAGGTGTTGTAATGGTTGGCGGCGTTTTCGTCGTCCTCCTCGTCCAGCGCCAGGTTCGGATAGAACCGCAGATATTCCCTGAGTTGGTCGAATCGTTCCTTCGGCTGCGCGCCAGAAAGAATTTCCTGCCGGATGCAGCCGAGCATTTGCACCGCATCGTCCCGCACCAGCCGAGTCAACTCCGCACACAGCGGATCATTGCGCTCGCGGTGGCGCCGCAGGAAGCGGGCCCAGACGCAGGTGTCCACGATAACGGTCATCGTTTGCCTCGCATCTTCTTGTAGTCCCAGTCGGGATGGAACTCGATTTTGCCGGCCAGTTCGAGGATACGCAGCCGATTACGGCGCTGCACGAATTCGGTCAGCGCCATGTTCATCGCCTCCTGCTTGTTCTTGAAGTTTCCGAGTTTCACAGCTTCTTTGACCATCTTGTCATCCACTAGGACGTTCGTTGCCATATGTGCACTCTATGCTGAAGCCTTGAAGAGTGTCAAATCATCGCCGGCCTGCCCAAGAGCGACGACAGAACGCCGGCAAGACCCCTGGCTGCCTGCCGAAGTCGCACGGCAAAATGGCGGAGGTTATCATGCGAAGCCGCGAAGCCGCGAAATAAGAAACTGAGGGGGAAGGAAGGGAGGAAATCAACCGAGGAGAAGGAGTGGAGAAGGGATCTCGGAACGACCGGGACTTTGCGTCCGAAACACGTCTCCAGCGACAAGCCGGCCCCCGCAATCCGCTCCACCCTCATTTCAGCTTCTTCCCAGGTCCTCCGGAAAAGCAGGAACCTTGACTCGCGCGGAGGCGCGGAGAGCGCAGAGAAGATTGGGAATGGCCTTTTCTCAGCGAACTCCGCGCCTCTGCGCGAGCCTTTCCGCAATCCGCAATCATCATGGGGGTCTTCCTCCGTGCCTCAGTGCCTCCGTGGTTCATCCCCGCGTCATCTTGCTCACCGCTGGCGTTCGGGAATCTTGCCGCGAGCCCCCAAGTCTCAGCCCAGGGGCGATAGGATTGTTACCACACTGGGGTTGGCCGTCCCGCAAAAGTCGAGATCCAGCCCGTAGTGGCAGCAAGGTGATAGACGATCGCTTGATTGGCGGCGGCAAACGCATTCACTGTGGCCCACGGTTGTCGATGTTGACGGAGTTGGTTTACGTAGTTGACAAACTACCGGAATACCAGCAAACTCAGCCAGCATGGCAACACAATTACTTGAAGACGCTGTGGCCGAACAGAAGATCGTGGCCGACATCCGCACCGTGCTGCGAAAGTTGGCCGCATCAAGAGTTCTTTCCGGCGCCACGAACCCCGGGAACCTGGCGCGACTCACTGACAAAGCATTCCGGCAAGAGTTTCCAACCGAAGACGCCGATAGCCAACTGGCACGCGCTATCGCTCGAGGCATCCCCGTCCGCAGAAAACTGGTGGAGGACGAAGGCGGCAGTTTCTCAGCCGAGGAGGCCGCCCAGGCGTTGAAAATATCAAAGCAGGCCATCCTAAAACGCTACCAGAAAGGGCAACTCATCGCGTGGCGAGAGGAGCGTCAGAGTGCCGTGCGCTTCCCGGTCTGGCAGTTCCGAGATCAGAAGGTCTTGGATGGAATTGAGGAGACGCTCAAAGCCCTAAGCGTCGGAGACCGCCTGGACGATTTCGGCCGGATGCTCTTTTTCCTCTCAAACCACGGGTTCCTCGGTGGGAAACGCGCTCTGGATTGTCTGCGTGAAGGCGAAGTAAACAAGGTGATTCAGGCGGCCCAAGGCTATGTCGAGTAGCCCGGCCACCCGCCCACTCCGTCTTCCCCCACCCGACTTGGCAACTCGGCAGCTCCCCAGGACCCGGCAGATGGCGCGAGCTTGGTTCCGGGTCCACGCAACGACTCGCAACGCCATTGATTTTAGCCTCAGCCCTACCCACCGCTATTCTCATCCTAATTGCCCGCACCGGATCTTGTACGTCGCCATGGATCCGGAGACGTGCCTCATGGAGCGCTTCGGGGACACCATTTACGATAACGGCCGGCAGTTGCCGCAAAAACTCTGGGACGAGACTGCAATCTCCACAATCGACGTCCCGCCCTTACACCTCTGCGACCTTTCCAACACGACGACGAGAAGCGCGCTCACGGTGGACCTCGCCGCCCTGATGAGCGCGGATCTAAGAATTCCACAACAATGGGGCTTGGAGATTCAAAGTCACCCGGCACAAGTGCCCGCAATCAAATTCAAAAGTCGCCTCACTGATAAAGCATGCATGGCAATATTCGATCTGCCTGGAATCCGCGCGCAACTCAAGGAATCGCCGCTCGGTCCGATAAACCAATACCAGACGACCTTGGAATGGTTGACAAAACACCGAGTAGCGCTGGTTTAGCCGGCAGCAGCCGAGCTATGCGTGAACCGCTTAACTCGTTCCCCGGCCGCAATCTTCGGCTGCTGGCCCTCGCTTTGGCCGCATGCCTCGCCTCGGGTGGTGTCGCGGCGGAAACCAAACCGGTGGCGGCTCCCGCAAGCGCCCGCCCGGAGCTCCTTTCGAAGGAGGTCTTCCTCCACCACGAAAACGGCCGGCCCGTGGCCACAGGCTTCATCACCTATGTCAGCAACCGGAAGCCCGTCCTCATGCATTGTTTCGGCCGCGAAGACTATTCCGATGGTTACGATGATTACGCGGTCCAACTCAGCACCGACAACGGACGCACCTGGTCGAAGCCGGAGGTTCGCTGGAAAAGCAATGTCGTGCCCCAAGGCCGCATGCGCTACGCCGAGCCAGCCGCATTCTTCGATCCCGAACGGGAGAAACTCGTCGTGCTGATCGATCACACTCTTTATCCGAAGGACAAACTCAACGTGGACACCGACTACGGCTTGGAACTGAACCTCTACGATCCGGGAAAGCGCAAGTGGACCGAACGCCGGGAACTGAACTTCCCAGGCCAGCGCACTCCGGCGATGAGTTTTTCGTTCCCCATCAAAACAGCGCGAGGCCATCTGCTCTTTCCCGGTATGAGAACGAGCGTGGGAGCCAGCGGCAAGGCGATCCACTACAAGAACACTTGGGCGCCGCTCGATGAAGCGGTGACGGTGATCGGTGAATGGACAAGCGGTCGCGACCTTGCATTCCGTCTCGGCCAGCCACTCAACATCGAACCCGAGCGCAGTTCGCGCGGACTCGACGAGAATGCGCTCACCGAACTGCCAGACGGCCGCATCGCCGCGGTTTGCCGTGGCGACAACAGCGCGTTTCCGGAGAAGCCCGGCTACAAATGGCTCGGCTTCTCGCACGACGCCGGCGCGAGCTGGACAGCGCCTGTGCCGCTGCCCGCGACCGGCGGCGATCCTATCGAATCCGGCGCCAACGGCTCCGCGCTTTTTCGCTCGATCAAGAACGGACGGCTCTACTGGCTGGGCAATCTTGCCTTGCGCGGCGAGCGACCCAACGGCAATTGGCCGCGCTCGCCGCTTTGCCTCGTGGAAGTGCGGGAGGCGCCATTCGCGCTCAAGCGTGACACGATCTTCGCCGTGGACGAGCGAACCTTCAACGACTCGCCGCGCGTTCAGATGTCGAACTTCCGCTTCTATCAGGATCGCGAGACCGGCGACCTCGTGATTTTCCTGACTCGCTATGGCGAGCTGAGCGAGAAGGACTGGATGATCGCCAACTACTATCGCTACCGCGTCAAGATGCCCTGAACGTTACTGAGCTCTCAGGGTACGAGTTTCGACAGTCTCTTCACTTTCAGGTCTGGCGGCACGCCGCCAACACACGCCAAGGCATCGCACAGATGGACGCGGACGCGGCGTTGATCCAGCTCGAGGCTGGCACCCGAACCAAGGCGTCAGGCGGCGATCGCCGGTCACCCTGGAACGCGCGCTGGCAGCCGGCTTACGGCTGTGCGGCCCCAGCCCGTATCAGCCGGAGGTCGTCGAACCACGCCGGTCCCCCCATCGCTGTCGGTGCCAGGCCGGTCAGGGTGAAGGCGCCGAAGTCCTTCCAGAGATCCACCACTACCACCGTCCAGTCTGCCGGCACATGGGACGACACCTGCGTGGCCTGCCAGCCGCTGGAATTTTCGCCGCTGAAGTAACGGCGCAACGGCTTGTCCGGCGGCGGCCATTCTCCGTTGGCCGCCAGTTCGAGCATCACTCCCCTGGCTTGCGGCGCCTTCCACGCGAAGCGGAGGTAACGGTATTCGCCCGGCTGCGGCCGCTCGACGATGCGATAGTTCCAACCGGCGATTCGCGTCGCGAAACGCTGCGGCGGCGTGATCAGCAGCGACTTCGTGCCCGTGAAGAAATCCTGGCCGTCCACCGAAGCGGTTCCGTCGCCTTCAGTCAACGCGTCCGCGAACGTGGCATCATCGTCGAACAGGGTGAGCACCGGCCCCGGCCCGGCACTGGCGACCTGGCGCAGGTAACCGAGGAGGTCCGCCACGTCCGCCGGCTGGAGCAGTTCTTCGAAGTTCGCTGGCATCAGCGAAAGCTCCGACGCCTGCATGGATGCGATGTCCTTGCGCAAGATCGTTTGCCGCATGCCGTCCTCATTCGGCAGCGTGACGCTGGTAGCGGTCTCGGAGGCGAGGATGCCGCTCAGGATGTCGCCATTCTTGGTCACCACCGTGTAGGTGCGGAAACCGACGGTGATCTGGTCGCTGGGCTGAAGGATGTCGAGGAGGATCGTTTCGTCCGCGCGGCCCTTGGTGGCGGCGATCAATTCCGGCCCGGTTGGCACGCCCACGCCTTCGATCTGATGGCAGGCGGCGCAGTTGGTCGCGAACACGGTCCTGCCCCTCGCGGCATCGCGCGGACCAGCCAGCGCGGGCTGGAAGCGGCTCAGCACCGCCTGCCGGTCCGTGAGCTTGGCCGTGCGGGCCATGATGGGTTCGGCGCGGCGGCGAATCTCGGCGTCCGGGTTGGTGAGCAACTGATCGCGGCGCAAGGCATCCAGGCCCGGCTGAGGAATGGTCTTCTCCTCGATGGCCGTGAGCAACGCCCGAATGCGGTCCTGCCGTTTGAACAGCGCGTCGAGGACCGCGGTTTGCGCTTTGGGCGAGTAACGACTCCAACCCGCCAGGAACAAAGGACCCACCGCCGGGTTGTCGGAGAGGGCGAGGGCATTCACGCCGGCGAGCTGGAGATCCAACGGCTGGCTGGCCGCCAGCAAGTTGGTGGCCGCGGACGCCAGCAAGTGGAACGGCGCGCTGCTCAGCAAGGTGAGAGCCGCCTTGCGCTCCGGCGACGGACGATCGGCGTCCAGCGCGTCGCGGGCGGCCTGTTCGAATACGCCGAGCAGTTCGGGGGATTGCGTGAGCTTCAAGACGCCGGCGACCTGCAACGCCAGGCGGTGGACCGCCGGGGAGGTGCTAGCCAACAGCCGCCGCAGCGCGGCGGGCCCGGTGTCTTCAGGCATCGCTGGCAGCTTGCCGCGTTTCAAACTCTCGAGCAAGCCGGTCAGGCATTCGGTCTGCAACGCCTCCGTCTCGGCGCCGCGAAATTCAGCAACGCCGCCGAGAAGGCGGGCGAGCTCGGCCCCGTCTTGGCGGGCGCCGATCACGCCGACCAGTGGCCGGATCAGGCGCCGGCCAGCGGCGGAAAAGGCGGGCGATTGGATCAGCTCCCACAGCAGAACTTCGGCGGCATCCGGCACCGAACTTACGATGGCTGCCTGCATCCAGGGATCGATGCCGAAGCGATTGGCCAGCGCGGCCAAGGCGGCCAAGCGGCGCGCATCGCGGGTTTCTCCCATGGTGAAGGCGAGTTGGAGGCGCACTTGGGGATCCGGATCGTTCGTCAGGCTCAGGGCCTTTTCCAGGATCGCCGGTTGGCGATCGAGCCACGCCTCGGACAATTGGAGCGAGTGACAGCGGACGCCGGGCGCGGAGTCGTTCAATCCGGTTCCAATCAACTCCGGCCTCAACCGGTGCAGCCCATCGAGCGCGTACAGCGCATGCAAGCGAGCCTGCGGCGTGCCCCCTTCGTTCACGACGCGCGCGAGCCCGGGCGCCACGGATGGATCACCGCGTTCGACGATCAACCTCTGAGCCGTGAGCCGCCGCCAGGCGTTGTCACTGGACAGCTCGTTCAGCCCGCCGAACACGGCCCGCTCCGTTCTGACTTCTGACCTCTGACCTCCGTCATAAACCACCCGCCAGATGCGCCCCTTGTCCCACCCCTTGATCAGTCCGTACTGTTGCTGGAGGTAGCGCGGGATGGCCGAGTAGTCCTCGATGATCTCGCGATACATATCCACGATGTAGAGCGAGCCGTCCGGGCCATCGGCGAGGTTGACCGGGCGGAACCATTGTTCGGTGGAAGTGAGAAACTCGCCGTTTTCAATGGCGCGGACGGCCTTGAAGCCGGCGCCGTTAGGTTCCAAGCGGCAGAGATGAACGAGGTTGTAGGCGCACTCGCAGGAGAAATGCGCGCCCTGATATTCGACGGGAAACTGCCCCGCGCGATAGATGAGCGGCGCGCACGCGGCGGTCACCAGTCCCATGTTCGCTTCGGCGGCGCCGTAGAACTTGACCCACTCGGGTTGCTCGCTGCGCTTCAGCCGCCACGGATCGGGCGGCGCGGCGGGGAACACGCGGGCGGGCTCGCCGTAGCTGCAGATGTTATTCACCGTGCGCGGCGCGGCGTAATACGGATTGCGCGCCAGGTAACGATGGGGCAGAGGAGCCACATGCAGGGCGTGTTGCTGGTTGGAAACCAGAAAGCGATCATCCCAGTCGGTCAAGGCCAGCCCGAATCCGCTGGTGCCTCCCGAAACCGGCTCGAAAGCGGTGCCGTCGGCCTTGAAGCGAAAGCCGGTGTTGCCGAGTTGAACCGGCTGCGGCAGGTGCGGTCCGCGAATGGTGCCCGCGCTGCCATCGCCACACGCCGCGTAAATCCAGTTGTCCACACCCCACTGCGGATTGCTGATGCGGGTCCACATCTCGCCCACGCCAAAGCCGGTGAACAACGTCTCACGGACCTCGGCCTGGCCGTCGCCATCGCGGTCGCCAAGATACACGATGTCGGGCGCGCAGAGCACGATGACGCCATCCCGCGCGGCCACCAGGCCGTAGCACGGGGGCAGGTTGCTCGCCCAAATCGTCATTCGGTCCATGCGTCCATCGGCATTTGTGTCTTCGAGCCGTTTGACGGTGCCGTGGGATTCCTTCTCGGCACGCGCCAAGGCTGCTGGATTGGCGGCAATGCGCCGGACTTGCGTGTCCAGTTTGCCGGTTTTGTTCAGTTCGAGGATGTCGTAATGGCCTTCCAGGTTGTAGCCGTAGAGTTCGCAGACGAAAAGGCGGCCCTGGGCATCGAAGGCCATGTCGGTCGGATCGGCCAGGAGCGGTTCGCTGGCCACGAGTTCGATGCGAAAGCCGGGCGGAACGCGGAAGCGTTTGAGGCTCTCCTCGGGTGACAACGGCTGGGGCGCGTCGGTGGCGGGCGTGATTTCGCCGGCCAGGAGGAGCGCGGTGGACAGCCAGCAGACGGCGGCGCGCACCCAAAGCGATCGTGCATACGGCAAACACCCAGCGAAACTCGAGTGGCTGAGAAACCGTGGATGACAACCAAACGTTTTCATGATCAACGCGACACAGGCTAAGCGATGATCCGGACGGAAACACGGCATTTCCTGAGGACCGAGGTCAGGAGAGTTCTCGCCGATGTGCCCTCAAACCCTTGCCCGTGCTAGAGCGATGGCAGATGGAGGGGCGGATTCAAGCCGGTCTTCGATGTTGGTCCTGAAGTTGCACCGACAATAAAGAAACCCGGCTCGGCGGCGGATTATCGCTGGCCGCCGGGCCGGGTCGTGTGATCCAAAGCGGATCAGCGGGCTGTCCTGGCATGGCAGCCCATGGCTTCCTACGGCTACGGCTTCAGGGCTGTGGAGTCGTAGAGTGCGCCACCGTCGAGCGCGGGTTTGTTCATGTCGTGCGGGACGGTGACTTGCACCTCACCCGAGCACTCTCCACCGCGGCCGTCGCTGGCCGTGAAGAAGACGTGATACACACGGCCGTTGCCCGGCACCTTCGCTGTGCCAGCCCGCTCGGCGCGCAACTCGAGTGCGGAAGTGCCGACGCCCTTGCCATCTGGAGTGAAGCTCCCGTCGCCGAACGTATTCACCGGCTCATCCTGCCTGATGCCCGTAATCGTGATGGTCACCGGATCGCCATCGGGATCAGTAACACCCAGGACTTGCACGGGCACAAACTTGTTGTTCGCAGGCCAAAGGGTCGCGACGCTGGGCCGTGCCTTGGAGCAGTCCGGCGGTTGGTTGGCCGTTTGAATGGTCAGATCATACAGGATTGGCGATTCGTCGGTGCCGGTCGTGAGCCGGGCCTTGATCTGGATGAACTGCCCATTGATTGGGCCAAAGCTCGTGTCATTCACGACATCCAACCAGGTTTGGGAGTCCAAACCGCCGATAGTATCGGCGCTACGCACTTGAACTGCTACCGATGTATCAGCAGGCTCAAGGCTGTTCCAGCCCGCCTTGCCCCACGGAGTACCGGCGACTCCGCTGTCGAAGATCACCGTCCAAGTGCCCGTCTTCTTGGTGATGTTGCGGAGAATGTAGCCGGTGAAATCGCTGTAGGTGTAGGGCGTGACACCCACGGGTGTCCTCCACATCACGCTGCCATCGGCCTCGTTGAGCTTGTAAACATCCCAGGAATCCTGGCAAACCACGATGATGTTGCCGTCGGAGTCGGTACCGACTCCAGAAGGATTCGAGCCAACCTGGTACGTGGCCAGCAGATTGCCGGCACCGTCATACTTGGCAACGAGATTATTGGGCCAGCCGTAACCAAGAGCCATCCAAACATCCCCGTCAGGGGCAACACAAACGCCTCGGCCGCTGGAATATCCACCCGACAAGCAGTATTGGAACGTCTCATTCACTGGGTCGAATCTGTAAACGCCTTGGAGCGTATGCGCGCCGAGCCAGACGTAGCCGTTGGCGTCCACGACAACGCCGTAGCCGCCCCCATAGGGCGTCGCGTAACTCTTGAGGTAGGTTCTGGCGACGGTGTCCACCTTGTCGAGCCCCCAATAGAGACAGGCGCTCCACAGGATCCCATTCTTGTCAATGGCCGCGCCGTATGGACCATTAATGCCCTGAACGGGTACGCTGGCAATTTCTGCCCCGGTTGTCGGGTCGAGGACCGCATACCTCTGTTCGTTGAACAGCCCAACCCAAACGTAGCCGTCTTTGTCAATCGCCATGGATCGAGGAAGGCCGTTCCAACCCCCAACGTTCACACTGAGCACGACGCGGTCGTCCGTACCCCAGGCCTTGACGTCTCCTGGTCCCGTTGATGTATTGACACCCCCCTCTGCCATGATCTTGACGACAGTGCCTTGCATTCCGTAGGCACGATTGGCCACCCAGCAGTTGCCATCGACATCGACTGCCGTGCGCGAGGGGCTGTCTGCCCCGCCATTCGGACCGGTCTGATAACGGGCGACCTCGACACCAGTCTGGGTGTCGATCTTGGAGACCGTTCCCTCCCCTGAGTTGGCAATCCAGGCGAACGGGAAGGTTGTGGCTGTCTTGTTGAGTTGGAGTTGATCGGCTACCTCCGTAGCGTTGACTCCGTCCAGAACGCCGAGTTCAAAATCGGCGCTGGCGGTATAGGTGTTTTGGTAAAGCCCTGCGGTGGCAGACATGGCTGTCAAAGCTACCGCACACAGTCCACTCATAAGGCTTGGTTTATTACTTGAGAAGCGCATTTGGTGTTTCCTTTCGTAAGTTACTGGTGTTGATGCTTTCGGCTACCAGTGCCCACGCGCCCACCTGAATGTCGGTTAACGCGGCTCGCGGAGCGTTGGCTGGACACGGCCAGCGTACCGTGGGGGCAATGGTTCAATCCGCACCCTCGACTCGAGCGGACACAGAGTCAAGGGCGATAAGCAACGATAAACAAAGTATAGGCATAGATCACTGCTTTGATTAGGCCGACTTTCCGGTTGATTCCAGGGCGCCTCGTAGGTGCATGCCGCTGAGCTGATTACGAGAATCGCCGCCGTTGGGAGACAACCGCGCGTAGCAGTAGGCTTCTGTAACTGGATCAAACACGACGCTGTACCCGTCGAGCGTCTCGAACTCCGCGTAGAACTCATCGCCCTGACCCCAGAGTTGGATCTGGGCGCCATCGGGCTGAGTGAACGCGATTTGTTTGGCAAACGGCGCCGCCAGTGCCTGGGCTCCACCCAGAAGCAGTATCAACGCAATACCGCAAACAATACTCCATGTTCTGGTTTTCATAGCTGATGTCCTTTCTGAAAGGAAATGCGATTCATGGGTTTGGCCTTTGAATTCAGAGTGACTGTCTTCACCGATGAGCAGGAAAATAAAAGCGAATCTGGCAGTATATCATGTGGCGTGTGGCTCTGAGGGGGCTCCGTCATTTAAGCTCGTGCGGGGGAAGCCGCTTCGGCTGGTAACTGGGGCAAACGGCGCGGATAACGGCGACCGTTGAGCAAAGCTCCAACCCAGGTGGAACGAACCAGGAAGTCGTAACTGGCTACCAGGATCACCACCGAGAAGGCGAGGACCAATGGGACCTTGGCAATGGCCGGCAAGGGCACCGGACGGAAGGCAACTTGGAGGCCGACCACAACCGGCATGTGGATGATGAACATCCAGTAAGAGGCGTCAGACAGGTAGCGCCAACGCGGGCTCGGACCGTCGCAGTACCTCAGGAACAAACCGAGACACGCAAAAGTCCAAAACCAGCAGAGAGTCACGTTTCCGGCTGCTTTGACAAACGGGTGCTTGTCTCCCGGAACCAAGCCGTAAACAAAGAAGGCCGGCACGGTGAGAGCGAGGTAAATCCAGACGTGCCGCTTGAAGCGGGGGAGCAGATCGCGGTTGTAGTAGAGGAGCCACCCGCCAACGAAAGGAACGACGTAGGCGGCCAAGATGAGCGGTTCCGGCGCAAACCCGTTGCAGTCTTTGAGGTTGCCGCGCATGGCGGTCAAGGGCAGCCATGACCAAAAGGCGAAAAGGACCGGGGCGTAGGAGCGCTGGAGAGCCCAGCGGTAGGCGGTAGTCAGGGCGCGTTTGACAGATTCCGGAAGCCCCCGCGAGAGGTAGGCTCCAATAGCGCCGATGACATAGAGGAAGAGCAAGTACTCAAGGAACCAGAGATGCAAGGGATGCAGGCGCTTCAGGACCGCGCCGCTGGTGAAAGCGGGCAGCACTTTGTCGGTCCCTTGCTCGAGGCTGATCACAATCGCGGCGATGACTGGGAATAGCAGGATCCAAAAGAGAGCGAATGGGAGGAGCACTCGTTTAGCGCGGTTGGTTGCGAACGACGCCACGCCGCGGCGATCCCACAGAAGCGCGCCGAAGAAGCCCGCCATGAAGTAGAAAGCCGGCATCCGGAAGGAGTGGATGATGCCGAGTGTGAAACTCAACGCATGGGTCGGCTGCGCGTCGATATAGGGCCAGTGCCCGTCCCCGGAATATCCGACGACGACGTGGAGGTAGATGCCCAGGAGCATCATGGTGGCGCGCATGCTGTCGAGGGCATGGTAGCGGGGGGCGACCTGTGAGTTCATGTCGATCTGGCGGTCAGGCATACAACGCGAGCATCGATCGGACCAGAAGCATGGAGCGTACCAGGCTGGGAGTTATCGTAACTGTTTCGAGATCGGTTTACAACGCGGTTGGCATTGGGATTCCGCAGTGAAGCGGTCCCGAGAATGGAATCCCCTGATCCCATAATCGGGAAGGCTAAAAGATTGCCTGAAACTCGCCGGGTCGCAGGACCGGACGCGGATGCCCGCTCCGTGGCCCACCTGCGAGTCTGCTGTACAGGTTTCCAAATCTGCGCGGCGCGTGATGGGTTCGTGTCGTGGAAATCGCGTGAGCGGCGGGTCTGGTCGCACGCCCTGCCGACTTTGAAGTCGGCGATACAGCAGGTTTGGAAACCTGCGCTACGCCATGGAGATTCCGACCGTCTTTTGTAGGCCGCGTTTTCAAACAGGCAAACTACACGTGACAGGCCGGCCGAACCTCGATGATCAGTTCTTGCTATTCCTGTTTTTACAGGTCGAAATAAGCAGCGTCTTGAGCGGTCACTGTTCAGGTCCGAACGTGGGGCGGACCTCCGTTCTGCCGGTCAGCCGGGCCTCTGGCACGGACTGGCGACCGGGCCAAGGGCAGGGAGCCGGAGTCTCCCTGAACCGGCAGAACGGAGGTCTGCCCCACAGGTGAACAGTTGCCTTGAACTCAGATTGAAACGTTACAAAACAGTTGAAGTATGCAATGTACAACAGCCAATCAGACCCGTTGTTGGAAGCGAATTCTGATTTGTCAGCTTTGGATCCTCGTTGCCAGTGCGTTCGCCACGGAGCCTGCCATCGACCATAACGTCCAACACAAACGGGTCACATTGTCGGATGGCACCGGCAACCTGGTCGTGCGCCTCAACTACGACGGCAGGTGCGTTTTGGATCGAGTGAGCGTGGGAAATCGGGAAGTTATCCGTGACGACACGGGGGTGTGTAGCGCTATCAAGGTCAACGGCCAATGGTTCACTACGCTTGCTGGAATTCCCGTTCCGGAGGTAACTACACGCTCGAACCGTGTCACCGTGGCTGGCATTCAATTCGGTGGCGCCGGGGTGAAGATTTCCGAGACGTGGCGCTTCACTGTTTTCGATGACCGCATCGTCTGGCGGATAGACCGTGACTATCCTTCCGGCTGTACGTTGGAGGACACCGGTTTTCCCGCATGGAACTTCCGTGACATGTCCACCTGGACGGGCGCGTTGTTGGGGCATGGGGGTGTGGCCTGGTGCAAGTTGTTCGACAGCCCGAATGCCTCATATGGCGTCCACAACGGCAAGGTCACGTTCTGGAACAAAGATCATCGCTCATGCCTTCGCATCGTCCCCGTATCGACGTCCGGCGGAAAAGTTGCGGTTCGGTTCAGTCGCCAACCCAGCGGCGTGTTCTCGCTCAATTACGCAATTGCGGAGGAGGAACTCACGCCGAAACACGGTCTGTCACGTTTCCGCCGCGCAGAGCAGGACATCTGGCGTCCTTTCGCCGTAAACCCCGGCCGGGCGAGCGTGGAGCTTGGACTCACCGCGCCCTTGTATGACGAGGCTTATGATCGGGGCACTTTCAAGGGTGTTGACGGCCTGTCGATTCGAGAGATCTGCCACACCATCGCGCGTATCGGCGCGGTGGACGAACTGATCCTGGGCAGCAACGGTTATTACAGCGATGTTGCTGTGTTGCACGAACCATGGCTCGCGCAACTGGGTCTCGCCATCGACGACCCTGATTATTACCGCGCGTTGGGCAATTCACTGGAGTTTCAACGCCAGCACGCCATCGGGTCCGATGGCCGCGTGAAATCGCGATGGGCAGGAGGTCCGGGTGATGAGATGCCCGGCACGTACGACCCGTTCGGGTTTTACGAATGCCAGTGGGGCTGGCTGATGGACTCTCAACCAAGCTGGGTCATCAATGTGGCCGAGTTGTTCGACATCACCGCTGATCGCGGCTGGCTCCAGCGACAAAAGTCCGCTTGCGAACTCGTGCTCGATTACCTGCTCCGCCGCGATGCGGACGGCAATGGCTTGGTGGAGATGATGACATCCTCGCACACAGAGGCGAAAGGCAGCGACTGGATTGACGTGGTGGGGGCGTCCCACGAAAACGCCCTGGTCAACGCCCAGATGTATTGGGCAATGACGAGATGGGCCGTCCTTGAAGAACTTCTGGGAGATCCGGTCCAGGCGGACCGGTATGGCACGGCCGCGGGAAAGCTCAAACATCGGTTCAATCAAGGCACGGACGATGGAGGCTTCTGGGATGCGCAACATCAGTGCTACGCCTACTGGCGCAACAAGGACGGCTCCGTGCATGGCACTAACATGGTCGTGCCTGTGAATTTCTCCGCTATCGGGTACGGGTTGTGCGACCAACCTGCCCGGCGTGCGGCCATCCTAGATCGCATCGAGTCGTTGATGCAGCAGGAGCGGTTGTTCTTTTGGCCCCTTTGTTTTTTCTCCTATGCCAAAGAGGAAGTTCATCCGACGGTCAACTGGCCTTTTCCGGCATACGAGAACGGCGACCTCTTTCTGGCCTGGGGCGAGTTGGGCACACGCGCATACGCGGCATACGATGCGGAACTCGCGTTGAAATACGTGAAAAAGGTGCTGGCCCAGTACGCCAAAGACGGGCTGGCATTTCAGCGGTATCTGCGCCAGTCGCAAGCGGGTGCGGGTAATGACATCCTCGCCAACAACTGCAGCATCGTCGTTGGGTTGTATCGAAACATTTACGGCCTCCAGCCCAAATTCAACCGCCTTTACCTCGAGCCGCATGTTACTCCCGAACTCAACGGGACGCGGTTGAATTATTGGCTCCGCGGCAAGTCCTGGCGCATCGACCTGGATGTGGATGATTACGCCGTTACTTTGGACGGCTTCACCCTGCGAGGGCGAAAACCTTTCGCCGTCAATGTCAGGGGTACCACCTTGGAGTTTTTTAACGGACCGAGCCCTACTTGCGCGCTGGCGGTCGATCCCGGGATTGACGGGCCAATCGAGGTGACAATTGTATCCTGGCCGAACGACTCCTCGGGTCTTCGAAGTTGGAGCGAGTTGTGCCATCAACCGGGCGCGAAGGCAAGGCATGTTGTCTCCGGTTTGACTCCCAACACATCCTATAACCTCTATAGCAACGGCATCCTGATCGACTCCCTCCGCAGCAGCACGTCGGGACAATTAACGTTTGAGCGTGCGTTGTCCCCTTTATTGACGCGGACATTTGAACTCAAACCATGATCACCAGTTCGATCGGCAACACCACGGTCGATGTCCTCGCCAATGGATCAGCAGGTATCACATCGGTCTCTCGGTATTGTTTGCCGCCGCGACCGTCGGGTTGGTCGTATGGGCTTTGGGTTAGGGGCCGATGTTGGGCACTCCCCGCCGCCCGATCGCTGACAATGCAACTGGAAACACTATGCAAACCTCGTTCACTCGCAAACCCTCGCTGATCCGGTTGGTGATTTTTGGATCCCTGATCGCTCCAACCGGATGGCGGCGCCCTCCTGGGCGGTGGCTTCCAGTCCTTCGACGGGGTCGCGCGGAAGAACCTGGTGCGGGTGGATGCGATTGGAAACGTGGACACCAACTTCAACAGCGTTTCCCTGGCGTCCGGGACGTACCCCGACTGGGTTCAGGCGCTGGTTTGCGAGCCGAACGGGAACATTCTCTGTGGTGGGAGGTTTCCGCGACACTTCATGCGGCTTACGCCTACGGGCGCACTGAACAGTGCTTCCCTCTTCGCCGCCTCCCCAGTATTCGCTCTGGCGCTCCAGGATGACGGACGCCTCCTTGTTGGAGGGTCTGGGCTCGATCGCCGGACGGCGGACGGAAACCGGGACGTGTCTTTCATCGGCAGCAGCCTCGGAACTGTTAGAGCGATTGCGGTCCAGGCGGATGGAAAAATCGTTGTCGGCGGCGACTTTACCAACTGGGGCGGCCGTCCGAGTCTCGTCCGACTGATGCCCGGCGGCGTCCTCGACTACTCGTTCGACGCCCACATGGCGGTCGGCGCGAAGGTGATGGCGATCCTCGTGCAAACCGACGGAAGAATTGTGATCGGCGGTGTTTTCGCGTCGGCCGGTGGTTTGGCGTTCAAGGGACTCGCCCGGCTGAACGACGACGGATCGGGGGACGCTCGGTTCGACATCGGCGCGGGCTTTGCGTCCCCGACGCCCACCTTGGTTGCGACACTGGCGCGGCAGCCGGATGGCAAGTTCCTCGTCGGCGGCGGGTTCACCAGTGTGGCGGGACTGCCGCGCCGGGCGTTGGTGCGACTCAATCCCGATGGCCATTTGGATTCGACCTTCGACACAGGCGCCGGGCCGGACGGACCGGTGTATGCATTGGCGCTGGAACCCGACGGCAACGTGATTATTGTGGGCGATTTCAATCACGTGGACGGCCAGTCACGTGACCGGCTGGCCAGGTTGTTTGGCGATCCCCCGCCTCCGTTGGCGCCGAGGCTGGGGCTCCCGACGGTCCTTGATGGGCATGTGTCCATGACCTTCCCCAGCGAATTGGACCGAAAGTTCACTCTGGAGTTTACGGATGTTTTCAGCCCAGCCCAGTGGACTCCGGCGGCTTCCGTCTTGGGCGACGGCGGTGTCCTGCCGCTGGCTGATACCAATGCCCCGCCGTCGCAGCGGTTTTACCGTTTGCGTGTCGAATAACCTCATCCTGCAATCTATGAACAAGTCACTCGTTGCCCGCATCGTTCAGATTCTTCTTGTCCTTGCCTGCGTGGTCGCACCGCTTGTCACAGTTGCCTGGGTTGCGCGCCTCGGGCATAGGTTCATGCCATTCTATGTCAACTCCCTATCCGGTCAGCGCCTTCCGGACCTTACGATGTTCGTTCTTCAGGTGACTGATGTCCCGTCGAGGCTGGTTCGTGTTTCTGGCGAGCTCTTGATCATCATCTGTTTTGTTGCCGCCGTGGCGCTGGAAAGGTCGGCGGCCAAAACCGACGCGTCATCGGTTAGACTGCTGGCGTTCGTGTCCGTGGTGTGGGCCGCGTCGTTGGGTGCCTTGGGGACCGCGGCCTTTTCATTTGCTTTGCCCCTGTTCCAGTCCGAGGAAGTGTCCCTGGACGGTGGGCGAGTTGCCCCGCTGTTAAGAGCGGTCGCGGTGGTGGACCGAGCCGCGCTGGGCTTTACCTCCCTGCCGACAAACGGCTGGGCGCACCTGGAGATGGGGCTCGGCACTGGCGGCAATTGGCGGCTTCATATTTACGGCGTCCCAGAGCGGATCATCATGTTTCGCCAAACCGCGCGGGGCTGCCAATGGATTGCGGAGCGGGAGATCTACTCCAGTCCGAAGACATTCAGGACCATCGAGGGATGGACCCGGGAGCAGTTGGTTGTCCAGTATCAGTCAGAGCGCATAAACGACCTTCCGGTTGGCAAGACGAGCGTCCGCTATGCCGGAACAGATCCCCGGCTTGCCCGCCGTTCGGACCTGACGCCAAGCGATGTGGCCCCCATTGTGACCGAGTGGACAAGAAAGGAATGAGGTTATGATAGCAAAGTACAATCGTTGGAGCCTCCAGTATGGCATTTTAGGACTATGTTTACCTCCCGCAAACGCACCATCGAGATAAGTGTCCTCCGTGCGCCAACCCTTTCTGGAAAAACGGCACTCGCAACTCAACTTGTCACACGCCCCTCCAACGCCTGCTCTGGTCCCCTATGCACCCCACAAGTAAATCCCAAACTGCCTGCTCCGGACCCGCGGAATGTAGGTCCCATGACTTCACCCAGTGGGCGCGTCGGAGCGCCCTCGTAACGAAGGCCGGCCAGCAGATGTTCGTGTTTCATCACGACGCTGTTTGAGGCGACTTGGGCCGCCGCACCAATTTCAGCGCCGTAAAGCAGGACGGCATTCCGGCCCACAGTGGCATCCCGGCGAACCGTGACGTAGTGCATTTTCAGCACCCGATCTTCGAAAGTGTGGGCCTGGAACAGGCAATCCATCGTCGCGCCATCTTCTAGGGTGAGCATGTCCGGGTCCGGCAAGTCCACAGCGAAGCCGTGGGCGAGGACGACGCCACGTCCCACGCGCACACCGCTCGCCCGGAGCAACCAGGCCAGCCACGGTGTGCCATCGAGCATGGAGACCGTTTCTGCCGCGTAGATGTTCCACGCAAGGCAGACGAAGTCCCATCGGCTTGCCCACGAGGACCACAACGGATGTATTCCAGGACGAACGCGCCCGAGCAGGGTCCACTTGATCGCGAGCACCAGCACCGCTGGGGCGGTGACAACGAGGAAGTTCAGCAGGGGAATGGCCGCGAGCAACAACAGGGCAAAGGGCAGGGCGGCTTCCGCCATGGTTAGTCCGGCATACCAGACGGGAATGATCAATGCGAACGCCGCCGGCAGGGTGAAGCGGAGCAACTCCCAGAACATCCGGACCAGATATCGCACGACTGTTGGATGGTGAGTGAGCCGGGGATCCAATTCGATCACCTCGCGCCGCGGCAACTCGAAGGCCGGATGACCGAACCACGATGTTCCCGGGAGGATTTGCGATTCATTCGCCACAGTGCAGACGCCTAGCAGCACGTCATCCGGCAGGCGCGTGCCGCCGGGAATGATTGCCCCATTGCCGATGAAATTGTTCCGCCCGAGCCGCGTCGCCGCCAGCGTGACCGTGCCCCGAAGAAGTCGCGCGCCGCCGAGATAGATGCCATCCGCACAGAAGGTCTGATCCCCGATCTCGACCAGTTCGGGAATCGTGTCAACGAGGCTGCTGATCTCGCACCCTTTGCCGACCTTCATGCCGGCCAGCCGCAGCCAGACCGGCCAGAAGAGCGTCCCATACAGCCAGCGGCTGCCGGAGTCCATGAGTCCGGACTTGAGCCAGACGCGGATGTAGCCCGGACTCCAGCGGCTCATCACACCGGGTCGAATGCAGCCCATCATGCGACAGGCGAGCGCCTCCGCCAGGAGCATGAGCGGCATCGGCAATACGGCCGCCGCCACGACTCCCAGGAGCAGAGCGGCGTTGATTGTGGGAGTCACCAGCCAATCCAGAGCGGTCGCCGTGTCGCCATCCAGGCCGAAGATCAATGCCGCGCCGATGGCGAATAGTTCAAACGGCAGGACCAGCGCGGTCGCCAGGATCATTCGCGCGAGCATCAGCCAGAGTCCTGCCATTCGGGGCGAGAGCACGTGTTCGTTGGCTGGTAGTTGCGGTGGCTCCGGCGCCGTTCCGGCCGGGCGTGCGGCGATGCCATCCCAGCGTTCGCCGGGCGGAATGGATCCCCCGCGGGGCAACGTGGAGCGCGCGGCGAGAAACGCATTCGCTCCGACGCTGGCGTCACCGCCGACAGACGAGTGTGTGTCGAGCGTGCAACCGTTTCCGAGCGAGACTTTCCCAATCAGAATCTGCCCCGCCTCGTATTCGACCAGGCCGAGCGCGACGTCCTGGCCGACGGACACGTCGTCGCCGATTTCAAGCAGATCCCATCCCCCGCGCAGCAAGTCCACACCGCGATGGAGGTGAACCCGCTGCCCGATCCGAGCCCCAAGCGCGCGCAGGGCATCCATCTGAAACTCCGTTCCCTCGATGAGCCCCCACGGCACCAACCTCACCGTCTTTTGCACGATCCAGTTCCGCATGTAAAAGCCGCCCCAGACGGGTGCGCGCAGGGGTTGGTAGCGCCCGATTAGGAATGTCTTCACCCAGACCGCATAGCGCACTGACAGGGGTACATAAAGAGCCAGTCCGGCAAGGAACAGTGGCGGTGCGAGCAACAGCAGGGGCACCACTCCCAGCTCCGAGGTGGCCGCGGGCAGGATGTGAAATGCCGCAACATAGGCCGCCGCCGACCCGATCACGAGGCCCTTGGCGAGCCACGCGGTCTGGAGCATTCCCGCGACCCAGGGCCGGCCGGCCGCTTCCCGCGTTGCATTCTCTTCGGCGGAAGCGGCTGGAAGCGGGTCCGCGGAGTTCGCGTTGGCGGGCGCCTGCCCGGCGAGCAACGCAACAGTGCGGGCTTCATAAATGTCACGCACTGCGATCCAGGCAGTGGCGGGATCGCCGCGCAGCAACGTCACGAGCTGCGCCGCGCTAAGTGAGTCGCCACCGAGGTCGTTGAAGAAGTCCTCGTGGATGGAAACGGGACCTGGGACGCGGAGAATATCCTGAAAAGCGGCGGCCAGCCGCGACTCCATCGGGCCGCGCGGCAAGACGGTTTCCTTGGTCGTCGGCCGTGCGACGCCGGCGAGCCGCGGGAGTGCGGCGCGGTTCAATTTGCCGCCCACGGTGGTAGGCAGTTCGCTCAGAAACCCGTAGCGCGCGGGCACCATGTAAGCGGGGAGAACAGTCCCCAAGGCGGACTTGAGGTTTTCCGCGGAAGGCGGAGTGAGCACGTCATCCGGCACGATGAATGCCACGAGCGCCGCCTGTCTGCCGTCCTCCTGCACGCGGCACGCCGCCGCGCGCACGCCAGGACATTCTTCCAGTCGTGACTCGATCTCGCCCAGTTCGATGCGGTAACCGCGCAGCTTCACCTGCGCATCTATCCGCCCGTGGTAAAAGAACTGTCCCGCCGGGTCGCAATGCACGAGGTCGCCGGTGCGGTAAAGGCGGCCCAAAACGGGATGTGTGATGAACTTCTCCGCCGTAAGTTCAGGACGTTTCCAGTAGCCACGCGCCAGACCGACGCCGCCGACGCACAGTTCACCACGTTCGCCTGGCGCGACTTCCTCCAACGCTACATTCAACACCCACGCTTTCATGCCGCGAACGGGCCTTCCAATGGTGACGAGCTGGCCGGCTTCCACCCGGCCGCGCAGGCAGGTTACGGTGCATTCCGTCGGGCCATAGCCGTTGACCAACTCGCGCCCCCGCGACCACCGGTCCGCCACGTCGCGGGGCAGCGCCTCGCCTCCGACGTAAAGAAGCTTCAAGTCGGGCAATGCCACCTCGGGATTGTCGCAGCCGGAGGCGCGGAGGAGCGTCGGTGGCGGGCAGAAAACCGTGATGCGTTCCCGCCGCAGCCAGGCGATCAGGTCCGGTCCCAGCCGGGCCGCATCCTCATCCATCACCACGAGCGTGGCGCCAACGGCGAAAGCGAGCCAGGTCTCCTCAACCGATGAATCATAGGCCGCTGACGAGCCCTGGACGATACGATCCCCGGGCGAGAGGCGAAACGTCTCAATGTCGGATGCGACGAGGTTCACGATGCTGTGGTGCTCGATCATCACGCCCTTGGGCCGTCCGGTGGTGCCCGAGGTGTAGATGACATAGGCCAGGCTCTGCGGCGTCTGCCAGGAGGCGGATTCAGTTTCGTCCGCGCCCACCTCCAGCAGGAACGACGTTGCACACGCCACGCCGAGATCAATCTGTTGGAGCGAGTCCAATCCACAACGTCGCGCCCGCGCCCGTCCCGAGCTGTCCGTCAGCAGGGCCACCGCTCCGGCGTCTTCGAGGATTTCCTGGATCCGTTCATCCGGGAAGGAAGGGTCGAGGCAGGTGTAAGCGGCGCCAGCTTTCAATACCGCCAGTTGCGCGATGAAAAGCTGTGCTGTGGCGCGCGACAGAAGAATACCGATCACGCACTCACCGTTGATCAAAGGACGCAGCCGCTGCGCCAGCGCATTTGATTCGGTGTCCAGTTCGGCGTAGGTGACGAGCTTGCGTTCGGGCCGGGCGTTGCCCGGCGGGATGTTCACTGCCACCCGCTCCGGCCAGCGAAGGGCGGCGCGCTCGAAGAAATCATGCAACAGACTTGACTCCGCCCCCTCGAGCCCCCGCGCTCGCGGTTCTGCCTCCGGGCAAGAGTTCATACTCCCGACAGCTCGGCGGCCAGCACGGTCATTCCTGTGACGGGCGGTTCCCCTAGCAAATGATGGCCGAGGTGCGGTGCAACTACGCCCAGTCGCTTGCGCTGAGTCGGCGTCAAATGCTTGAACCCCCGAATTGTTCCGAGGCAATCCGGACTTCCACAACGGCAAGTGAACGGCTCGGCCATGTCCCATTCCGTGGTGTTGTAGTTGAACGTCACGGCCTCCCAAGGCTCGATGTCCCGCCAGGCAATGACCTCCCGCCCGCGAATCAGCGCGTTGGGATCGCAACTGTGATTCATGAACCGCCAAAAGTAACGGTCGAGAATTTCTTCGGCACTATGACCGCTCCCGAGATCGATGTGGAGGTTCACACCGATTTGCACGGAATAGCGCGAGGGGCGGTTCGCCAATTCACCCTCGATCGCAAAAAGCCGTTCGACGGCCGTAATCGGGCGTATCGCAACCAGGCGGTATTCACCCGAGGCCCGCACTACCCCCACGCCTTCCACGCGGCACTTGTGGAGGATACCAATTCTGCCCATGTCGTCTTCGTCGGACGCGGAGCCGCAGTCAGTTTTCATGTTCGCAGCATAGCCGACCGCAGATGAACCCAGCATGAAGTGTGGAAACAATTTGCGGAAAAACGCCGCACCAACTTCATCTTCCCTTCATCCGCCGTCCGCTACCTTTGCCGGCGGACATATCCGGACAGGACGTATCCAGACATTTGCCCGGCAATACTTAATCTGCCAATATCTGCCGCCAACAGCGCCCATGAGAACGCTCATTGTCGAAGACCAACCGGAATTGCTCCGAACGCTGGCGCAAACACTGCGCGAGGATGGCTACGCCGTGGACAAGGCCGCGGATGGCGCGGATGGATTGTCGAAAGCATTGGAGACGGACTACGACGCCATTGTGCTGGATGTGATGCTGCCGAAAATGGATGGCTGGGAGTTGTTGCGGCGTTTGCGCGAAACCAAGAAGACCCCCGTGCTGATGCTCACAGCTCGGGACGCCGTGCCCGACCGCATCCGCGGGCTTGATGCCGGCGCGGATGATTACCTGACCAAGCCTTGCGACCTCGATGAGTTGCTTGCCCGGGTGCGGGCGCTCATCCGGCGCGGCGCGGGGCAGCCGAACCCGCACCTCGAAATTGGCGACGTGGTGATTGACCTGGCGGCGCGCACGGTGTGCAAAGCCTCCCACCCCATCGTGCTGACCGCCCGCGAGTATGCGCTGGTGGAATTCCTGGCGCTGCGCCGTGGAGAAGTCGTCACCCGCTCGATGCTCTACGAACACCTGCTCGATGAGGAAGAGAACACCCTGTCGAATCTGATTGACGTTCACGTTTACAATTTGCGGAAGAAGTTCGGCCCGGGCTTCATCACGACACGGCGCGGCCTCGGTTACTGCATTGAATGAGAGCCTTCCACAAATCCATCCGCTGGCGGCTGCAGGCCTGGCACGCTTTGGTTCTGCTGGCGGTGCTGGCCGTGTTTGGCGTCACCGCGTATGGGCTCGTTCAGGAGAATCACTTCAAGCGCATTGACGCCCAATTGCAGCGGCGCATGACCGTGGTGGTTGCGAGCATCGGGCCGCGCCCCCGTGCCGCCACGGCCGGTTTACGGCCGGCGATCGGGTTTCGCCTGCCGCCGGAAGAACAAGCCCTCTTTGACGGAAAAGGGCTGGAGTCTTATTACTACGTCCTCTGGTTATCGGGCGGCGAGGTCAAGCATGCCTCGGTGAAAGCGCCGCCGGACGTGCCTATGCCCGACCTCAAGGGCACCTCCAGCGATGCGACCCTGCGGGTGCGCGGGGGATACCGGGAATTGGCCGCGATTGCCCCCAGGCTCGGTCCTCTGGGACCGCGTGTGGCGATAGATGACTCTCCGCGAGGGATCGCGGTCGTGGGCTGTTCGGTCGAGTCAACCCAGGCCGAGCTTCGTCATCTAGCCTGGTGGTTTGCAGTCGTAGGTGGCTGTGTGTGGGCTTTCGGACTGGCCACCGGTTGGTTGCTTTCGGCCCGCGTCATCAAGCCCATTGGCGCCATTAGCATGACGGCGAAAACCATCGCCAACGGCAACTTGTCCTTGCGCATCGATCTCGCCGACACGGAGAGCGAGCTGGGCGAACTGGCCCGCGTGCTGAATGAAACCTTTGACCGGCTGCAATCCACCATGGCCCGGCAGGCGCAATTCACAGCCGACGCCTCGCATGAGTTGCGGACGCCGACCTTTGTCATTCTCTCGCAGGCGCAATCGGCGCTGAGGCGCGAGCGGACGGTGACGGAGTATCGCGAAGGATTTGAAATCTGCCGGCGCGCCGCCCAACAGATCCGGCGGCTCATTGAATCCCTCCTCATTCTCGTTCGGCAGGATGCGGGCGAAGGCGCTGCGCGCCG
>ORJL010390133.1_pt1 | contig 32378 bp, 24 predicted proteins | sample 1779941 | NCBI WGS metagenome assembly ORJL01 (sample SAMEA104232317, study PRJEB22302) | groundwater metagenome | biome: forest; feature: aquifer; material: groundwater | place: USA | collected 2011-08-07 | depth 5.8 m | reverse complement strand
TATCGTTTCCACTGTCAGCATCCCGTCCTCGGCTTCCCGCAACACAGAAAGCCATCGTGAACCCCAATCTCAGAGGGGTCCCTTTTGGACGCCGATCACCCCCCAAGAGGGGGCCTTTTTCCATGCCGAATCACACCCTGGGCTCGGGAGAGGTCGGGGCACCGCTCAACAGGTCCCATGACACGTTGTCCCCGATAGGCCAGGCGTTCGCCGAGCTGTTGCCTGGCACCGTGATCCGGCGATGGTTGTTCTTTCGCCACAGCGCGATCTAGACGAAAACCTGAGCTCGGGGCGCGTCGCCGGCACGTACAATTGGCTCGACGGCGAACGCAGAAATGCACCATCTTCCGGCAAACCGAATGGAGGAAGCCGGTATGCGATCCTGGATCCATCACGCCAAAGGCCGCACCGTCCGTCAGGCCCGTGTGGGCATGGGCGACCTGACCGAGGAACATGTCGGCCGACAGGGCTTCTTCGGTCCCATCGCGCTGATCTATCGCACCCACGCGCCGAATGAGGTTGTCCGCGTCGAAGGCACGCTGGCACCTCGCCTCGCCGCCGACACCGCCAGGGCGGAACCATCCGATATGACCGATCCGCGCGGCCATCCGGAGATGATGCTCTCCAACGCCGACGTCTCGATCGCGGTCAGCCGACGTTCGGCCGCGATGCCGTATGCATATCGGAACACCGACGGCGATCTGCTCTATTTCGTGCATAAAGGCACCGGCATCTTCGCTACCGAAATGGGCCGGATTGCATACGAACCCGGCGATTACGTGCTGATTCCCAAGGGTATCACCTTCAGCCTGATCCCCGGCTCTGGCGAGAGCCACATGCTGGTGGTGGAATCGCCGTCTCCGCTTTCGCTGAGCGAACATAAGCAGACCGGCCGCTACATGCCGGTGGACCCGACGGTGCTGGTGCTGCCGGAACTGTGCGATTACGGCTTTCCCACGCTGCCTGAATACGAACTCCGCGTGAGACACGGCGGCGCCCACAGCTCCATCTTCTACCGTAGCAGCCTGCTCGATTCCGTCGGCTGGAAGGGCGACCTGTTCCCTTACAAGCTAAACATCCGCGATATCATTCCGATCAGTTCGGACCGCATCCATGTGCCGCCGGCGGCCTGGTGCACGTTGGATGGCTCAGGCTTCGCGGTCATAACCTTCGTGCCGCAAATGGCGGTGTCCGATCTGAACGCTGAAGAACTGCCGGGCTATCACCGTAACGTCGACAACGACGAGAGCGTTTTCGTGCATTCCGATACCACGGGTGGCGGTCGGCCTGGGTATCTGTCGCATACCCCGCAAGGCATTCTGCACGGTGCCGACGAAGCGACCCATCACGCTCATCAAGCCCGGCGTGTGCCGGGTTCGCTACGGACGTTCTGTGGCGTCAGCGTGGATACGGATAAACCGCTGGTGGCTTCGGCGGCGTTTCTGCGGCTGAGTCGATAAACCCCCCACGCCGCCTCCGCGACCCAAGTGGGAGTGCGAACCAAAGTTGGGTGATCGAGGGACGGCCCGCCCCATGGGCGGGAATTCAGGCGGGCGACAAGGAGTCCCCCCAATTGTCATGCTCTGGCTAGGCCCGCGTAACCACGATTCTCCGGCGATTTCTGCAGCAAGTCGTGGGTGGCCAAGCCTAGCCAGGCCATGACAATGGGGGGAAAATCGCCGATTGGCGCAAACAACTTGGTATCGCACGCGATCACCGCAGGTGGTGAACCGCGGCTGCCATCACCGTCTCGCACGATGATCTGGCTCTGATGAAGGCGCTAGCGCGCGTTCCGCTTGAAGCGCATGCTTACGAACGGGCGTTACGAGTCGGTCGGCGAACTGGCAGCGGCAGAAAAGCCGAACGAGTCGTATCTCACGGTGACAAAAGCATCGGGATGGGTGGGCGGTTGACCTCGATCGGAGCAGGTTAGCTCGTGAGCGGCAGGGCAACATCGAGCGTCTGCCACTACTGCACCATCCTGGTCAGGAAGGGCATCAGGTGAGTCGCCACCCTGCCATAGGCATCTTCGCTCAGGAGCCGGTTCCTCCCCTGCCCAACAGGGACGATGTCCGCCTGATCAGAAGAGACGCCGATGGCCTGGGTCACAGCGAGAATGACTTGGCTGTCCTTCGGACGATCCGCGACGAGAAGCTGGATGATCGCCGGAAGATGCTCGTCGTCCTGCCCCTGCTGATTGGGCTCGTCGACCACGATCGGGCAGAATGTTGCTGAGCCGTAATCTCTAACGGTGTGAAGATACGCGTAGTAGTAGACCGTCAGTCCCCTTGGCCCTGCACTTCCGCGCGCGCGAGGCGGGGAAGCGATCGATCCACCATCTTCCAGCTCGACGTTGAGCCGCTGCGCGACCCTTTGAAGCTGGTTGAAGTAGTAGTCCATTATGGACTGCGTGCGCTTCTTGTCGAGCAGACGGCGCATTTCGGCGCCGCGTTCCTTGATAAACGCGGTGAGCTGCCCGATCGCCGTATCCGCTTCGTCGATGCGTTGGCGCAGCACACGGGTCGCGGCGTTCCTGCCTTCCGCTGCCACGACGTCTCCGAGGCTGATGTCCCGCCGCCTCGTTGAGAGCACCGCCTGCACTCGCACGATCGCCTCGGCGACCGCCGACACGTTCAACCGTACCTTATCGATCTCGGCGCTAGTCTTCCTGACCTCTTCCTGCGCCTGCTGCGCCACGGCCGTCAGGCTGTCCCCGTCGGCGGCGATCTTGAAGCGGGCTGCGATGTCGTTCGAGTAATGCTCGCCGCAGCTCGGGCACTCCACATCGACCGGCTGGTGCGTCGAGCTGACGAACACCTCATCAAGTTCGCACAGTGCGGCGCGGGCCACGGCGAGCTGCGCCGACCAGAGGGCGCGCACCTCGGCCAGCTCGGCTAGCTTCTCCCGGTGCTCGACCTCCCGCTCATGGAGCTGCTGGCTTTCGTCGACGAGGCGCGCTGTCTCGTCCTCGAAGTCCGCAAGGGTGAGATGCAGCGTGAGATCCGACGCCGTTTCCGCCAGGTGGTCGACGGCGTTGACCAGCCCGCGGCGGCGGAGCTCCACCTCACTCTGTTCACGCGTCATTCGGTCCCGCTCGGCGCGCGCGACATAGTACTCGTTGGGCTTCAACCCGGAATGGTAGTCTGCAAGGGTCCTAGCGCTGTTCGGGAGGTACATGCCGGTGAACGGCACCCAGGGCTCGGTCCAGCTCTTGTCCTGGTCGACGTAATACGGCGCGAACGCGTAGGCCGGCGGCGGCACCAGCACATTCTGCCGCTGGTCCATCATGAGCAGGCGGAAGTCAAGTAGCTCCGCAAGGTACGGGCCCAACTCAGAGGTCACGGAGCTGGTTTGGAACTGCCAATTCCCGGCCTCGTCAAAGATGGCGTACATGGCGCCTGACTTCACGATCGTCCGCACCACCCCATCGATGGCGAACTCGACCGCGGTGACGACACGCTCGGCCTTCCACCTGTCATCGACGCGATGCGGCTCGGCGCCGAAGGCGTCATACAGGCTCTTCAGGAGCGCGGATTTGCCGAACCCGTTCGGTGCCTGGATCACCGTCGCGCCCGGGCCGAACTCCATCGTGAACGCGCGGCGTCTCTCGCGTGAGAGCAGATAGAGTCTTCGAAACTTCATCGTGCGCACGACGTCGCCCCCCAAGGCTCAGCAACAACCTACGCAGACCGTAGTCGCGATCATTGACCATTCAGCGCATCGAACGCTTCGACGAGAAGCGCCGCCTCCCACGTGGCAGCATCGTAAGCCGCCTTCAGATTTGGGTCCACCAGGCCCTCGAGCTGAGCCGCCGCCTCACAGAGGGTCGCGGCCCCCGACCCCGTCCAGGCAGGGGACGCCGCAGCCCGCTTGAGCGCGCTGTGCAGCGCGGAGGTCTCCAGCGTGCGCTTGGATCGGTTGCGGAGGTAGTTCGTCACGGCGAGTTGCACCTTGAGCCGCGCCGGCAGCGGTCGGCCCGTCGCCTTCATCTCGGCGTCTACGCTGTCCCATTGACCGAGGATGTCCCGGTGCCTCTGCGCCTCGGACAGCACGTGCTCCACGTCGCAGCGGCATAGGCCCTTGCGGGCGTAGAGATCCTCGATCGTGGCGCACACCGTGGTGTCGTTCGACTTCGCTGTGATCTCGGCCACCAGCGTGCGATAGAGCGGGGCGATGGCGGAGCCGGGAAGATCGCTGAACATCTCGACCAACCGGCCCTTCACGAAGGTGTCGTAGGAGACCAGCGGCACGCGTGTCCGCTCGAAGCGGATGATGTCGCCCTCGTGTGGCGTGCGCGGCGAAGGGAAGTCTGGCTCCAGCGCCTTGGCGAACGCCGCGTGCGCGGTGGGCGCAAGATCAGGGAAGATCAGCTCCATGTGATCCGGCGTGGAGTTCCCGCCGGCGGCCAATGCGAAGTGGAACGGCGCGTTGGTAAGGAAGGTGGCGGCCTCGACCTGTCCGCTGAACTGGATGGTGTGGTGGTATATCTTGCCAATCGTGGTGCGCGGCGCATCGCCCGAAGTGCTGCAGAAATGCGCCACCTTCCACGGCCCCGGCTCCCGCCCCTTGATCTGGTAGAACTTGAGGCCGGTGGGCTCGGCGGAGCCCATCACGATCGTCAGGTCGTCGAAGTGGTCGAACAAGGCGCGGTAGTCGGCACCCTCCGCGTGCAGCTCGAGGAGCTTAGCGAGGGAAGCGTGGACCTGGAAAGCGAACCGCGCGCCGGTCCTGGCGCCAGCCTTCTCTCTCGGTTGTGTCGCGACGATGGCGCTTGCAAGGGCCGTCATGTTGTCCCTGGTTCAGCGTCTGGGAGTCTATAACTTTGAAACTGTTACGCAAGCCCGACAAGGCCCACCCTCGCGCTATACTCCGTCTGCAACCCAGGGCGCCGGCTGCGGAGTCTCGCTCACCAGACCCTCGACGCCCCCCCTGCAGTGCCCGATCCTGCCGCGACCCAGACCCTGCTTCCTGGCTCAGTGACCGCAACGCAGGAGGGACCATGGGAGCTAGACTAGTTGCGCTGCTCCCGCTCGCCCACCCAATCGAACATGCGGAAAGCCCAGCGTCTTAGCTTTGGCAATCGACAGTCATATCAAGGATTTACGACCTCCGTACTAAATCGCCCAAGTCAAGAGGTCTGGAGACAAACCGCCATGCAGAGAGCGAATTTGGCCGTCGTTCCGCTCCCGCAGTATTAGGCCGATCTCGCAAAACCGCGCGGAATCTGGGCTTTTAGAGCCCGGTCGGCGGGGGAGAGAATGGTTGGGTGAAGGTGCAGTGGCGTGGGGAAAGGAACCCCCGTCGAACCTTCGCTGAGCAGGGTAATATAATTGTATCAATGGGTTGACGGAGGGTGAGAGCAGCGATGCGGGCATCGGTCAATGCCAGACTGACGATCTGCTAGTGGACGAAATCTGACATTTGCATCCGATTCTGGATTCTCCTGGATACTTGGACGTGCGAGTCTGGCGGATGCGCAAAGCCAGCACGATCAATCTCCCCGAAACCGACCGTCGGTCGCTCATCGTCATCGTCACGGACCGAAACAGCCCGCAAAAGCACGTCTGGCGGGCGCAGATCGTGCTGCTGAGCGCCGAGGGCTGCGGCACCATGGAGCTGACCCGGCGCACCGGCACGAGCAAGACGTCGGTCTGGCGCTGGCAGGCGCTCTTCCTTGCCGAAGGCGTGCCTGGCCTGTTGCGTGACAAGACCCGCCCGTCGCGCATTCCGCCGCTCGGAACCGAGGTCGAGGCACGGGTGGTAACCGCGACACAAACCCCGCCTCCCGGAGATACCACGCACTGGACCGCGCCCTCGATGGCCCGGCACATCGGCATCGTCTCAGTTCGGTGCAGCGCATCTGGCGCAAGCACGGCCTCCAGCCACACAAGATCCGTCAGTTCAAGCTGTCCAATGACCCCTGGTTTGCCGCCAAGCTGCCCGAGATCGTCGGACTCTACGTCAACTGGTCATCCCCCCCTTTCGAATCCATCCGCAAGATTACAGGTGACGAGGTAATGGGAGGCTCCATTAAATGTCGAGTTCAACCCCTACCTTGACCTCGGCACTCGGAGCAATGCCGAAATGGACACGTTGATTCTTGTGCATTCCACCGTTTATCCAGCCCGCCAATGTAACCTGCAAATGTGTCCTATTCCCGCAGCGCGTTGATGCAAGTCAATGACCCGAGCTTGAGGGTGAGCCAAGCTACCGCTCATTCAGCCCCGCGGGTTGGTTCACTCGCTTCGCCTCCTGTGGTGAAGGACCTGTCTGCATGAAATTAGTACGGTTCCACACGGTCGGTTCGTCCATCCCCTTCTTCGGTGTGGTGGTACGCGATCATGCAATTCCATTTGCTGTGCTGCAGGCCAAGGCGGGAACCTCCCACCATGATCTAACCGATAGTCGTGCCTATCTGGCTGGCCTTCCCAAGAGCGAGCGGATGGCGAAGGAGTTGCTCGCCTGGGCGGAACGTCACTTGGTAGACTTGGCCGAAGGCGAACGCTTTCCGCTCGATACCATCCGCCTGCTTGAACCGGTGGAGGTCGTCGCTTTATACGATTTCGGCCTGACTCCGCGGCACCTCAAGAACTCGGCTGAGACGATGATGAAGTACGAGAAGGACAATCCGCAGACGGGACCACTGTTGCATGCCTTCGCGAAGGCCGTGTTGACCCCGAAGCCAAAGGCCGCGCCGGGCCAACCCGAGCCACTCTCCTACTATAAGGGCAACATGAACTCGATCGTCGGGGATGGCGAGACGGTGCCGTGGCCAGTTTATACGTCGCGGCTCGACATAGAGCCCGAGCTTGCCGTTGTGTACGGCAACGACAAGCAGCCGGTCGCTGGGTTCTGTATCTTCAACGATGTCTCGGCGCGCGACGTCCAGGCGACTGAATTCGTCGGCGGCTTCTGCCTGACCAAGGACATGGCAAAGGGCAATCAACTCGGCCCGTACTTGGTCACCGTCGACGAAGTTGGCGATGCCTACAACCTTGCAGTCACTGTCCGGGTGAACGGGCATGTGAAGTACCAGGGGTCGACATCCGACATCAGCCATACGTCCAAGGAAGTGTTTGCTTGGCTCAGCTTCATCGCGCCGCTCAAGCCTGGCTCGGTGATCGGATTCGGCACCATTCCCGACACGACAGGTTGCGATCACGACGATTTTGTCGATCCGGGAGCCGAGATTGAGATCACCTTCGAGCGGCTTGGCACGCTGCGCTGCCGCTTCGCTGAACCGGCGATGAGGCTGCTGCCGAGTCGCTGGCCGTTACGCGAAGCGTTACAAAGATTCCACGAATAAGCGGATCGTACCGGACGACGGCATCGTCGTCCCTCAGCCATCACTTCCAAACGCGTGCCCAACAAGAAAGATTCATCGCTTGCAAATGAAACAGATCAGCGACAATTGCTTTGCCGTCATTAACGAGAAGAACCGGGTTTGTGATGCCAATTCCGGCCTCATCAACCTGGGCGGTGGCGTGGTGATCGACACACAGTCGGACCTGCCCCATGCGCGCAGCATGATCGACCTGTTCAGTCGCGTCTGGCCTTGCATGCCGAAGCGCGTGATTAACACGCACGAGGACGGCGACCACGTCTGGGGCAACCAGCTTTTCCAAGGCGCCGAGATCATCGCCCACAGATCCGTGCCGGAGCGCATGAAGCTCGTCGCGGATCCGGAAGAGACCCGACACCTCCTTGCGGGCGTTCGGAATTCGATGACCTGCGAGGCGATCGGGAAGGTCCACCCTGGTCTCGTGGCGGCTGGACGGCAGTTGGCGGAGGACTACGACCTTACTGGCGTCGAACTGGTCCTGCCGACGATGGTGTTCGACAAGCGACTCAAGCTGGACTTGAACGGCACACACGTCCACCTGACGCATGTCGGTCCTTGCCACCAGTGCGGCGACACGATCATTCACGTGCCAAAGGAACGTGTGATTTTCGCGGGCGACGTTCTGTTCCGCCGCTGTACGCCGATGGGCTGGACCGGGTCCTATGCGAAGTGGTTCGAATGCCTCAATCTGATCATCGACCTGCAGCCCCAGGCGATCGTTCCCGGTCACGGCCCCGTCTGCGGTATCGAAGGCGTGGTCGAGATGAAGGCGTATCTGGAATACGTCCTGGCTGAATCGCGAAAGCACTTCGATAACGGGCTTACCGCGCCGGAAGCGGCGAGGAAGATCGAGTTTGGTCCTTATGGTGACTGGAAGGCGCCGGCGCGGCTCTACATGAACGTCGAGCGCGCCTATCGCGAGTTCCGCGGCGAACCATATGACGCTCCGTGGGATTCGGCCGGCACTTTCGACGCAATCTACCAGCTCGCTAACGCAAAGGGCGTTCCGGTCGAATATTAGTCGGCTTGGAAGTTCGTGCAATGCCGCGTCACGCCCGTCAGAAGTTCTAAACGTGATTGGGTCGCGTTTGCAGTGTGCCATGGAAGACGGGTTCGGCGTCTGCGGTGGCTCCGCATCGACGGAGGTGAGTCTGGCCCGCCACACCTCCGTCTATTCTGCGATTGGATCGCCCGCCGTCCCCAGCCTTTTCTTGTATCGGGTGTCGATGTGAGATTCGACGTGTCCTGTGAATGTGCTCGATTCCCTGATCGCGTCGCTGAAGGACGTCTGTTCCAGATGACTCCAGCGAGAGCCTCGTACGAAAAGTCGCAGACCACGTCTCCATGACCGAAGACGCCGCCCGCAGGCCGAGGAACTGAAGCTCGATCTAGTCGCAAGGTCGCACTTCGTCGAGACTGTGTGACGTGAGGTGGCAGGAAGGCCACGCGCTCGGGTGGAGAAAAACATGGTAGGGATGGTCACGAAGTTGCTCGCGGGTGCCGGTACGCTCATCGTGCTTGCATGCGGGGCGATGGCGCAGGAATCCGCCCCTGGACCACGCATACAGTTCGAACTCACGCCCTACATATGGCTGCCAACCATCGACCTGCGACTCAATAACCAGTCGCGGAACGGGACGACCGTCACGACAAATCTGTCGATCGGGGCTGGTGACTATCTCAGCAAGCTGAACTTTGCGGGCATGGTGGCGGCGGGTGCACGGTATGAGCGGTTCTCGGTCCTCACCGACCTCATGTATCTCAACGCTAACTCCGACGACACGAATATTCGATCGGTCAGTACGCCGGTGCTGCGGCTTCCGGTCACCGACACGCTGGCCACGAGTACCCGCATCCAGGCCACCATATGGACCCTGGCCGGCGGTTACTCGGTCGCGGAAGGCTCCTGGGGACAGGTCGAGGTCATCGGCGGCCTGCGCCTGCTCGTGCTGGACCAGACCGTAGGTTATTCCCTGACGCGCGACGTTACACGCCCTGGCGGTGGCACGATTCTCAACCGCGGTGGAAACCTGGCGGCGAGCGGGACGATCTGGAACGGGATCGCCGGCATTCGCGGGCGGGTGCGCGTGCCGGAGTCGGACTTCTATGTCCCATTCCATTTCGATATCGGCAGTGGCGGCGCGGTCTGGACCTGGCAGGCCTTCATGGGTCTTGGCTACCAGACCCCCTGGGCTGATTTTTCCGCAGGATACCGGTACCTGTCGTTCCAGCAGCACGGCAATGCGATCGTTGAGAAGATGTCGATGGGCGGCCCGATTGTGACCGCCACGTTCAGGTTCTGACGGTGCCGGGAATTTCCAGAAACCGTCTCGATGACGACTGTACAACGGCATCGGGGCGACTTCGTCCCATCCGAGCTTCCTCGGCGGGGTTTGCGGGCAGACACGGAAGGGAGATGATCGTGGGTATCCTTGAAAGCCACTGGCGACGGAGTGGCATCCTCGTCGCAATGGCCGTGATCCTGATGCTGTCGACAGGATTGGCAAACGCCCAACAGGTAACGGGCACGCTAGGCTCACCCAGCGCCACCACAACCATCAACGGCCAGCAATTGCCGGTGCCCGACCCGAAGTTTGGCGGTGTCATCAAGAATGACGCGCTGACGTCCAAGCCCTGGTGGGCACCGCGGGTCGTGCCGCCGAAGGCCGCGCCGAACGTCCTGCTGATCATTACTGATGACGCTGGTTTCGCCGTGCCCAGCACTTTCGGCGGCGTGATCCCGACGCCGGCGATGGATCGCATCGCGAACGAAGGCCTTCGCTACAATCGCATGTTCTCCACCGCGCTGTGTTCACCGACGCGGGCGGCGCTGATCACCGGTCGCAACCATCATTCGGCTGGATTCGGCGTCGTTTCCGAACAGTCTACCGGCTTCCCCGGCTACAACAGCATCATCGCGAAGGACAAAGCCACGATTGGCCGGGTCCTCCTGGACAACGGCTACGCGACGTCGTGGTTCGGCAAGGATCATAATACGCCTGCCTTCGCGGCCAGTCAGGCGGGTCCATTCGACCAATGGCCCACCGGCATGGGGTTTGAATATTTTTACGGCTTCGTCGGCGGTGACTCCAACCAGTGGCAGCCCAACCTGTTCCGGAATACGACACAGATATTCCCGTTTCAGGACAAACCGGGGTGGAACCTGGTGACCGCGATGGCCGATGACGCCATCGACTACATGACCCGGATGCATCAGACCCAGCCGGACAAGCCGATCTTCATCAAATACGCCCCCGGCGCCACCCACGCGCCGCACCACCCGACCAAGGAATGGGTGGAAAAGATCAGCAAGATGAAACTGTTCGACGACGGCTGGAACAAGGTCCGCGAACGCATCTTCGAGAACCAGAAAAAGCTTGGCGTTGTCCCGAAGGATGCCAAACTGCCGCCGTGGCCGAAGGACGTCCTGAAGGAATGGGACCAACTGACAGCCGAGGAGAAGAAGCTCTTCATCCGGCAGGTGGAGGTCTTCGCCGCCTTTGCCGCCTATAGCGACCACGAGATCGGCCGCGTGATCCAGGCGTTCGAAGACCTGGGCAAGCTCGAAAACACGCTCATCATCTATATCAACGGAGACAACGGAACCAGCGCCGAGGGTGGCCCGATGGGCACGCCCAATGAGGTCGCGTGGTTCAATGGCCTCAGTGAGCTGCCGGCCGACGTGCAGATGAAGTTCTACGACGTCTGGGGCACCGAACAGACCTACCCCCACATGTCTGCCGGCTGGTCATGGATGTTCGACACCCCGTTCTCCTGGTTCAAGCAAAACGCTTCCCAACTCGGCGGTATCAACCAGAGCATGGTCGTGTCGTGGCCGGCACGCATCAAGGACAAGGGCGCGCTGCGGGAGCAGTTCGTGCACGTGATCGACGTCTTGCCGACCATCCTGGAAGCCACCGGCATCCGGGCGCCAACCATGGTGGACGGCATCAAGCAGGCCCCGATCGAAGGCACCAGCTTCGCCTACACCTTCGAGGCGAAGAACGCCAAGGCACCGTCGCGCCACAAGACCCAGTATTTCGAGATGATGGGTCAGTGGGCACTTTATCATGACGGCTGGTTCCTCAGCACCAAGGTCAATCGCGCGCCGTGGCAGGCGTTTGGCGCCGCCAACCCGGACCCGCTGAACAACCAGGTTTTCGAACTCTTCGATTTGAAGACCGACTTCAACCAGACCGTCAATCTCGCCGCGAAGCACCCGCAAAAGGTCAAGGAGCTGCGGCAGATGTTCGTCGCCGAGGCGAACAAGTACCAGATCTTCCCGATGGATGCCTCGGTCGCGGCGCGCATCGTTGCACCCCGCCCGAACATCACCGCGGGCCGAACGGAATTCGTCTATACGCGGCCGATGATCGGCCTGCCGCAGGGCGATTCACCGATGCTGCTGAATACGTCGTATACGATCACGGCCGATATTGAGGTGCCGGAAGGCGGTGCCGAAGGCATGATCCTGACCTCGGGCGGACGCTTCGGCGGCTATGGCTTCTACCTGCTGAAGGGCAAGCCGGTCTTCCTGTGGAACCTGGTCGACCTCAAGCGGGACAAATGGGAAGGCCCCGACGTGCTCGCGCCCGGTAAGCACACCTTGGAGTTTGACTTCAAATACGATGGGCTTGGTATCGGGACGCTCGCCTTCAACAACATGAGCGGCCTGGGGCGACCCGGGATCGGCACGCTGAAGGTGGACGGCTTGGCGGTGCAGACCACCACGATGCCTCACACGCTGCCGATGATCCTGCAATGGGACGAAAGCTTCGATATCGGTTCCGACACGCTCACCGGCGTAAACGATGGCGACTACAAGCCGCCGTTCCCGCTGACCGCGAAGCTGCACAAGCTGACGATCAAGGTCGATCGGCCGACCTTGTCGCCGGCCGACATCAAGATGCTGACGACGGCACAAGCCTCCGCCCAGGACGGCACACAACAGAAAGCGGCGCCGGCAAAGCCTAAATAGACCTGCGTCGGCTAGGGCCGGTTACGGCTCGTCCGCGCCGTCCCCCCGAACACGACGCCCAAACACATCGGGCGCCGGACACATGATCCGCTATCGGTCGGTGCCGGCGCCCGGTGCTCGTTTGCGCAGGTCCGTCAGAAGCGCTCGATACTCCGGGTTGGCAGGTTCAAGCACCAGCAGGGCCTGAGCATGGGCAAGCGCGTCGCTCACCCGGCCCGCGTCGCGCGACAACGTGGCCAAAGCAACCAATACCTCGCGGTTAGTCGGATGCCGACGGTGGACCTGCTCCAGCAATTGAATCGCCGGCTCTCCTGCCCCGGTGCTGTTCAGCGCGATCGCATAGACATAGGCATAGCGGGCATTGTCGGGCGCCAACGCGGCCGCCTTCCGTAATTCGGCCAGCGCGCCGGCCGAATCACGGCTTCGAACCAGCGCCAGGCCCAGGGCATGACGCGCATCGGCATTGTCCGGCTCGCGAGACAACGCCTGGCGCAACAGTTCGGTGCCCTGCGCATCCCGGCCACGAAGGCGCTCCAGATCCGCCAGATTGACCAATCCCGGCACGAAGGCGGGATCGAGGCGCAGGGCGGTTCGATAGCTCATGTCCGCCGCCGGGAAATCGCCGCGGCGGAGATGGAGCAAAGCAACGTTGAGGTGGGCTTCCGGGCGATCCGCGTCGACCAACGCGGCCTCGGTCAGCTCCCGATACGCCTGGTCGAACGCCTTGCGCTGAGCGTCGGTCATGGCACGCGGATCGACGCCGGCCAGGGCGCGCGCGGCTTCGGCGCGCACGGCGCGAACCTGGTCCGAGAGCAATGGCATGAACATCGGTACCATGGCGGGAAGCAGTGCCGCCGGAAGGGCCCGAGGGGCAGCCATCCGCACCAGCGGGTCGGCGTCATTCACTCCCGCGCGCAGCGCGCCCGCCGAAGCTGGTGTGAAGTAGGGGCCGAGCAGGGTGAGTGCGGTGGCTCGGGCGATGGGGGGTTGGGTTCGGTCGCGGATCAGTTCGCTCAGGCGGCGCTCAGCGTCTACGGCGCCGACGCGACCCGCATGCAGGGCCAGACCGTAATGCCCTGTCGTCTGCCGGCCTTGCGGGAACCATGTTGCCACGGTGCGTGCGGCCCAGTCGGCGGGTTTGTCCTGATGGCAGGCCGTGCAGACATTGGGCACACCGATTGCCACGGACAGGTCTGGTCGCGGGACGCGAAAGCTGTGGTCATGCCGCCGGTCGACGCCCATGTAGACCTTTGAGCCCATGTGGCAGCTTGTGCACCTCGCGCCCGCGTTGCTCGGGTCATGGTGGTGGTGGCTGGCGACCTCGAACCGACTGGGCGCGTGGCATTGCGAACAAACCGCGTCGCCGTCGGCCCGCAGTCGCACGCCGTGTGGCTCGTGACAGTTGGAGCAGGTGACGCCGGCCTTGTGCATCCGGCTTTGCAGGAAGGAGCCGTATTCGAAGACCTCGCCATCGATCTGACCGTCGGCGTGATACAGGCCAGAGTCGAGCAGCGCGGGCATATAGGCATCCAGGAAGGGCGCGCCGGCGACGGGGTCCTTGGAAAGCACGGCTCGGCGGGCGTGGCAGGGGGCGCAGGTGTCGAGTTCGCCCGAAGCCGCCGGAGTGGTGTTTCTGGCAATGCCGGTGTCGGGGTTCATCTCCCAGTTCCGCGTGGCCGCCAGCCAGGCGACCAGACCTTTGCGGGCCGACGCCGGGAGGCCGGGCCGCGTGTCGGCGGGGGCTTCGGCCCAGGTAACGTGGCGGGAGCCCGGGCCGTGGCAGGTCTCGCACGCAACATTCACGTCGGACCAAGTGGTACCGTAGGCGTTGGTGGTCAGGTCGTGGTTCTTCTTCAGGCCGGTGGAGTGGCAGTCGGCACACATATGGTTCCAGGTCTGATCGCGTCCGGTCCAGTGCAGCCGGTCGCCGGCTTTCAGGTCCTGGCCCGGGTAGAGATGGAACCAGTGTTGTCCACCTGCCTCCCTGGGCCTGTTGTCCCAGGCGATGCCAAGTGCCTGGAGCCGACCGCCGGGAAAAGCAATCAGGTATTGCTGGAGGGGGGAGACGCCGAAGGTGTAGGCCACAGGGAAATCCTGCATTGTTCCGTCTGGACCATCGGTGCGTACGATGAACTTGTCGCCTTGGCGGCTGAAGGTTGTGGTGACACCGTGATGGGTCAAAATCGCGTCGTTAAAATTGCCGAAAACAGTTTGGTCGGTCGCCGGTTCCATCGACTTCGCATGGTGGGACGGGGACCAGTCGTTGAACTGAGCCTTGTGGCAGCCCGCACATGCTTGGCCGCCAACGAACCGGGCACTGGTCTGCCCGACACCGGTGCCAGGTAGCAACCAGAAAAGCGCCACAATCACTACGCGGTAGATCAAAGGCATCTCAATCTGTCCAAGCCAAAGTCATGACTGCCACGTTCACGGATAGCTGGGTGAGTAGCAACAGCGCGATCGCGCGCGGAGCCGTCACACGACCCCCGTGCCTGGACCAAGTCGTCCACCGGACGACTTGGGATCATTCCGACACTGTTCGAAGCCAGGGCCGAACGGCAATATGCTGCCGATGGCGACTATGGGCGGTCGCTCTTGGGGGGCGGCATCAGGTTCCCGGGCCGACCAGTGTCACCTCAATCCGGCGGTTCTGAGCTCGGCCCGCAGGCGTGTCGTTGCCAGCCACCGGGTCAGCCTCGCCAAAACCCTGCGCCGAGACAAGGCTCTGCGCCACGCCCTGCTTCAGCAGATAGTCCGCCACGCCATCGGCGCGCTTGGATGACAGGTCGAGATTGGACGAGATGCCCATGCGCCGCAGCGCAGGACCGATCGGTTCGTTGTCAGTGTATCCGGTCACGACCACTTTGGTCTGCTGGAAGCCCGACAGTGTCGGAACCATCTTGCGGAGGACCGCCTCCGCCGCGGGCGTGATCCGATATCCGCCCTCGGGGAACAGGATCTGGTCCTTCATGGTGACCTTCAGCTTGCCATCAAGCATCACAATCTGGGCCTGATCCGCGGAGTAGGCCGCCTGCAGCTGATTGTAGGATGCCTGAAGCGCGTCGTATTTCTTTTCCGAGACACATCCGGCCAGCAGCAGGGCGCCGGCTATAGGCGCAACAGAAAGAAAGGTTCTGCGGTATTGAGTCATCGATCTTCTCCATCATTTGGAAAGTAAACTTAGAATATAGCGTTCAGAACGTGAAGCCGAGCCCAAGAATCGGGCCGTATGCGGTAAGGGTGAGCGACCTGACACCACGGCTGCTGTCGCCGTTCCTGGTGGTATTCAAAGCTCGAAAGCCGCCGATCACGTTCAACCAGTCGTTCGCCGCCCAGGTTGCGGTCGCCGAGGCGCCCCATCCCCAGCCATTTCCGCCCACTCCGAATCCCTGCACCATGGCTCCCAACTCAAAGCGCCAGTCGGTCCAGGGATAGAACGAGGCGCGCAACCCCGTCCAGGGCTGCGCGAAGCTACTGCTGTCACTGAGACTGCTGGTCCGCTCGCGTCCGAGCGAGCCGAAACGGTCCAGATCCAAGGTCGCGCTCGTGGTCATGAACGCAAACCCCACCCGCGCATCGACCGTCGTCGGGACGCTGCCCAGGTCGCCCTTGAACACCTGATAACCGCCCCCTGGCGCCACCCGTACCAGAGAGGTATCCACATTCAGGGAACGAGAAAAACCAAAGACGTCAGGCCCCACCCCCTTGTCGTTGGAGGTCGCGATATATTGGATGTCGATCTCACCTGACCACGGCCCATAGCGAACCAGTCCGAACCCCACAAAGGCGCCTCTCAGCACACTGGTAAGCGTCGATGCGCTTGGCATTCCCTGGCTGACGTTGATGGTGGCCCCACGACCGAGTTTGACATCGCCGCCGACCGCGGGAATCCAGGCGTAGGGAGCCAGTTCAAAGCTCAATTTGTATGAGCCGTCGGGGTTATAGCCGTCCTGAGCTGATACTTCGGCATGGGCGGGAATGGACCAGGCGACCGCAATGATCCCGCCAAGCATGGCTGCGAGGGCGAGCTTATGGGCAACCCGCAGCCGGAAAGCGGTGCGACGATCACGTGTCGCCCGTACGGTAGGCATGCCGTCGATCATTTAAATTACCTCAAACAGATGGCACGCTCACACCCTATCACGACCGCCCGGACATTTGCTCCTGGCGGTCGTGAAAGGTTATCGGAAGCAGACACCGAGCGAGTGCTCGGCCTTCGCAGCAAGCCTTGGGCGCCTTACCGAGCGGCCCGCTCCGCGATTGCCTTCTCAATCTGTGCTTTCACGGCGGCCATGTTGAAGCTAGCCCCCTGCTGCATCGGCGGGAAGTCGATGAAGGTCTGCGCCACCTTTGCCACTTCCTGCTGGACGAACACAAAGCGCCAGAACTCGAAGGCGAACCAGTTGTAGAACGCCAACGAGCCCTGGGCGCCGCTGGGAAGGCCCGTGCGCTCATAGGGGTCCAGCCGCAGATTGGTCAGGATGGGCCAATCCACCTTCACGGTGCCGCCGAGCCAGCCGCTGGGCTGGTCGGTGAAGCGGTACTTGAAGTCACCGATGCGGACCGCGCTGAGGGTGCTTTCTGTCACGTAGTAGATCTCATTGCGCGCGGACGGCGCCTTGCCCGTGATCAGATCAAGCTGGTTGTAGCCATCGAGGTGAACCTTGAAGGTTTGGTCCCCAATTTTCTTGCCCTGCTTCAATTCGTTGGCAATGTTCGGGTTGCCAGCGGCCGCGACCAAAGTCGGGAACCAGTCCAACCCGGACACGATACCATTTTCCACCTTGCCAGCCGGCACATTCCCGGGCCACCGCACAATCGCGGGAACACGGAAACCACCTTCCAACGCTGTTCCCTTGCCACCGGCAAATGGTGTCTGACCACCATCCGGCCAGGTAAAGTTCTCGGCGCCGTTATCGGTCGTAAAGACGACAATCGTATTTTCGTCCAGGCCGTTATTCTTAAGGTGGGTCATGACCGAGCCGACGATGTCGTCAAGCTGCGACATGCCCGCTTCCTGAACGCTCCATCCGTTTTCGGCTGTACGGCGAGCGGTGTATTTGTCCGAAAGATGCGTGACCACATGCATGCGGGTCGGGTTGAGCCAGACGAAGAAGGGCTTCTTGTCGGCGCGTGCCTTGTCGATGAATTTCAGGCTGAGATCCAGGATCTCGTCGTCGACCGTTTCCATCCGCTTGGGATAGAGCGTCCCGGCATCCACAATCCGCTGTTTGCCGATCTTGCCCCAGCGCGGCTGGATGGTTGCGTCATCGACGTCTGTGGCGAACGAATGGACCATATTACGCGGACCCACGGTGGCAAGGAGAGCTTGTGGGTAGTTGGGGTGCGCCGGGTCCTCCATCGCATCCAGATGGTACAAATAACCAAAAAACTCGTCAAAGCCGTGCACGGTGGGCAGGAAGCGGTTCAGGTCGCCCAGATGGTTCTTGCCGAACTGCCCGGTTGCGTAGCCCGATGCCTTCAGGACCTGTGCGATCGTCACGGCCTCATCGGGGAGACCCAAAGGTGACCCCGCCTGGCCAACCGTGGTCATGCCGGTCCGGATCGGTAGTTCACCCGTGATGAAGTTGGCGCGCCCCGCCGTGCAGCTTGCCTCGGCGTAGTAATCGGTGAAGCGCATGCCTTCATTGGCAAGGCGGTCCAGATTCGGGGTCCGGCCGGCCATGATGCCCTGATTGTAGACGCCGATATTGGACCAGCCAATGTCGTCGCCCATAATCACGATAATGTTCGGTGGCGCCACTTGGGCTCGGAGCCCAGCATTGATTGGCAGCACGGCTAACGCCGCGGCCATCAACATCCCATACAATTTCATCGATTTTCTCCTTCGGATCGGATCATGGCGCGGCATGCGTTCGCGTGGCCAATTCCGCACGCCGACGAGCGATGTATCGCGCTGAACATCACAGCGGGCTAAGGGAGACCCCCTCGGTTGTCAACGTTGATACGACGCAGAACGTGTCGGTGATGCACTTTACATCCAGGATGACGGGACAATCTCGTCCTTTGTCGTCCCTATGTTGGAGCCGGTGAGCGTTTGCCAGTTTGCCGCGAACTCGACGCCATCAAGCATCGGTTTTTCTGTACACAGAATTATTGTTCCTCTCGCTTATTCCCGAACGGGAAGATCGTCTTCCAGTCTTTTTTCATGTCTACGACGCTCCAGCCCTTCGCCGCGGCTTCGTCGAGTGCCTTATCCAGCTGGCCGATGGGGGACTTGCGATCGTAGGCCCATTCGCGCTCAGCATCAGTGTGGTGGACGAGGCCCATGAAGCTCGCGCCGCGGCCCGCCGCGGTCCATTGCAGCATCTGCAAATCGCCATCGGAATTGCCAAAAGCAAAGATTGGGCGGCGGCCGATATGTATCTGGATGTTGATCGGTTTGCCGGGACCGTCATCGATGAGACCGATTGCCGGTAGCTTCACGAGTGCGGGCTTGCCGTCGCGCAACTCGAATTCCAATTTGCCGGTACTCCCGACGATCTGCTCGGGTGGAATGCCATAGACCTTCTCCGTCCATGGGCGCATGAACTCTATGCCGCCACCTGAGACGATGAAGGTTTTGAAACCGTTCGCCCGAAGATAGGCGATCAATTCCAGCATGGGTTGATAGATCAGCTCGGTGTAGAGCCGCTTGGTTACCGGATGCCTGGCGGTTGTAATCCAGTCGCGGACAATCTGCGCGAATTCATCGGTGGTCATGCCGGCATGCGTGGCCATCACGATCGGCACGATGGCCTTCTCGCCTCCGGCGAGAACACCCTGCACGTCGCCTTTCAACAGCGATGCGAACGGTTCTTCGGTCTTCCATTCGGGATGCTGCGGGGCGAGTACCTTTACGCGGTCGAGCGCGAATAGGAGTTGGACATAAAGCGGCTGCTCAGCCCAAAGCGTGCCATCATTATCGAATGTGGCAATCCGATCCGCGGGTGGCACGAAATCCGAACTGGCAGGGTCAGTGGTCGCGCGGACAAAATCCTCTATCGCCTGCTTCGCCGGCCCATCATTCCAAGATGCGAGCGGTTCAGCCTGCGCCAGCGCGGTGGCGACACCGCCCAGCCCGGACGATAAGGGGAGTGCCATCATCGACGAGAGGACCAGTCGCCGGGCAAGGCCATTGGTGTGAGACTGTCGCATGGTCTGTTTCCTTCAGGCGTTTAATTTGGGGGCGGCCCCTTGCGGTCCGGGAACCAGGCGCGATCCAAAGCGCTCGGTCAGGATTGGTCCGAGAATTGAGGTTGTTAGCATCAACACCAGCACCGCATTCAGCATTCGGTCATCTAGCAGCGGCGCACCTCCGGGACCAATGGTTTGGTGCGCAACAATCGTGGCAGCCAGCGTCGCAGCCACCTGCGGCAGGGTCAGCGACCAGACGGTCAGACGTTCATCGCGTGAATAACACAACCAACGGCCGACAGCCTCGGCAGCAATCCATTTGCCAACCAGCAGGGCAACGATGATGCTCAGCGCCAACACGCCATGGTCGAGGAGACCATACACAAACGCAACTGGGTCGATCAGAAACCCCGTAACCATGAAGAAAATCGGGATGAACAGCGACTTGCCCAGGAACTCCAGCTTGGCGCTTGCCGGATGACCCTGCGCAGAGGCGTTGACCGCCAGTCCAGCCAGGAAAGCCCCAACGATACCGGGCAACTGGATTGCCTCCGCCAGTACGCCAGCAATCGCCATGAAGCTGAGCATGATTATGAAATAGGCGTCCTCCTCGTTCTCAACTTTTCGCAGCACATAGGCGCCGATGCGGCTAAGACCGAACAGTACCAGCAGAATATAAAGCACGATCTCGGTCAACAACACTGCCAGGCCAACTGGCGAGAATCCGATGGTAAAGATCGACACGCAGACCGCGAAGACCACTAACGAAAGCGTGTCGGACAGCACCGTTGCACCAATCGCGACGGTGATCGGTTCCAATCGGCCGACGCCGAGGTGTTCAATCGCCTGTAGGCCAAGCAAGGTGTGCGAGGCCAGCAAGGAGCCAATGACGATGGCCGGGACGGGTGCATAGCCAAGTGCCAGTCCTGCGGCGGTTCCCAGCACCAGCGGTACTACGGTGGTGGCTACGCCCAACAAGAGCGCACGGTTACGCAATTTCTGGAATAACCCCAGGTCGATCTCCAGTCCGGCAAAGAACATCAACAGCAACTTGCCAATATCAGCCATGAAGTCAGCGACTGGGCGATCCTGACCAAAAAAGCCGAGAACGTAGGGGCCGACAATCACACCGCCGATCAGCAGACCGACACTGGCCGGGAGATGGAGCCAGCGGCTGAGCCTGGGGAGGGTACCGATCATGACCATGCCAAGTGCGAACTTCGCCAGGACAGGCAGGCTCAGGACATGATGCCGGACGAATTCAATGATATCTGGAACGGTCATCACTACCCAGGCTGTGAGAATCAAACATTGAGGGGGAAGAGCCAGTTGAGCCACGCATGCGCACGAATGGTGGTGATCAGCAACCCGGCGACCATGCGGCAGTCCTCCTTTATTCGGTCGTCGAATTAGGCAGAGGCCGTTGCGCCGGAACCGCATCGGGCACCGGCTTTACGGTAAGCCGAGCGATCTGCTCATCGGTGTCGCGCCTTGTGTCATACGAGGCAGATTGCGAATGTCGATGATATCGGTGGGCTTGAATGCCCAGATAAAGGCCTGAATCCAGGGGACGATGGCGACGAAACCGAGCCAACCCATCATGTTGACCGCCTCTGCATCCGGATGCCGCCGGGCGATCGCGATCCGTCCGGGCAGACCGAGGATCAGGTAGAGAAACACCATGAAGCCACCACCAATGACGAACAGCGACAGGAGGGTAGCATAGTCCCAAACGTCTGGTTGAAATCCAAGCATCGATTCCATTGTGGACTCCGATCATTCAACGTACCCCGACATCTATCTTTCGTTCGACGCCAACTTAGAGCATCAAAGTGACCTGCGTTCTGAGCTGCCAAGGTGATCCGAATTGTGGACGCAGCACATTGTAATACGCGCCCACGGAGAAGTTGACAGGCAGCTTGCCGCCGATTTTTACGACCCTGCCGACGAGCGCACCCACCGGCAGTGTCCAGGCCTTGTCGCCGGATTTGAGCCAGTTCGCCGTGAGTATCGGAGCACTGCCGACGTACCATCCTTCACCGAAATTGTAGTTAACGAACGGCTGCGTCAGGAACGTGTTGTACCGCGTGCCCCCAAGGCCGGGGGTGCCACCGAACGACCACACATTGTTGGCCAACGCGCCGGTGACCCAGGGTCCTTTCATGTAGACCAGGGCGGCGGTGGGACCGGCTCCCCAGACATTTGAGCCGAGGCTCTCATTGCTGATCGTGGGGATCTGGATGACAGGGCCAACGGCCCAGAGCCAGCCATTGACCGGGTTGGCAGGCGACAGAAACGCGGAAAACAAAGTTGGTCCGGTGCCGAATGGTACCGTCCGGGCCGGTTGTAGAGACGGCTGCCAGACCAACGGCAGGATTGTGCGTGTGATGATGTTCCAGTCCGAGTTCAGATGGATCGGGATGACCGGCTGAATGTTCAGTAGGTTCTGCGTGCCCTTGTGCGGCCCATAGCCCAAGTTCGTATTGTTCTGGAACGGAAAGCTGTAGAGATCACCAATCGGGTTCTGCAGCTTCTTGGCAAGGTCAGACGCGCTTTGCTCCGCCGCCGGCGGGGGGCCGCCGGCGGCGGGGCGCACCGGCGGATTGGCCGGCGTGTTCTGCGCCAGCGCGGGTGCCGCAAGCAAGGTGCTGAGCAGGGCCGCGATGATCGGAAGCATCATATTGCCGTGTGGGGATGAGAACATCCGAAACTACTCCTGTTCTGATACCGGTGAAGCCGCAACGGCATCCCGCAACGATCGCACCGGGTCTGGCCATGCCCCGCGGCCAATGGCCGCAGCGATGCCAACACCTGGGCTCAGGGCGCCCTCGCCGGGCCGATCTGCGGCGCGCTGACGGGGGCAGCCATGCCGTAGAAGATCACCACGCCCTGCCCGCCGCAGCGCGTCGAGATCGCCTCGTTCGGCGTGGTGGCGAGGCACGCATCGATATCCTGCCAGTTGTTCATCGCCCAGACATTGCCGGCGGGATCGACCGCGATGTCGGTCAGCATCTGCAGCCCGCCGCCGACATAGCCGCTGGGCGGCGAGATCTGGCCGCCGGTGGTCACGCCGGGAGGGCAGGTCTCGGTTCGGACGCCGCAGAGCTGGACGATCGGACTGTTCGGCGCGGCAAAGTTCGAGATCCAGATATTGTCGTTGCCATCCACCGCCACCGCCCATGGCCCCGGCAGGCCGCCACCAGTGAAAGGCGAACCGGGATAGGGCGTGCCATCCGGCCGCAGCAGCGCGACGCTGCCGCCGAATCGCCCGCCCTGCTGCCGCGACATGGTCCGCGTGAGGTAGTCGGACGCGGCATCTACGCCACCCAGACGCAGACGAATGCCCATGTCCACGAGGTGGTACATGCCCAGCAGGCCGGCGCCAAAGCGGTCGGTCAGCCAGACGTTGCCGCGGCTGTCGATACCGAGCCCGCTGCTGTTGTAGCCGACGTCGAAGGTCACGACGCGGGTCGGCTCGGCGGCGGGGAAGCGGATGACGTAGGGATGCCCGCTGTCCGACACCCAGATGCGGTCCTGCTGGTCGATGCCGAGGTGGAAGGGGGCCCGGAACGACCGGCACGGTTCGGCACTGTCGCCCTCGCAGACGATGCGGCCGCGCGCGATGTCGCCGCCGGGAAAATGCACGAGCTGACGCTTCTCGATGCCGAGCGCCCAGATGTCGCCGGCCGGCGTCGCGATGATGCCTTGCATCAGGCCGAGCCGCCCGTTGAAGGTGATCCCCTCGGGCGGCGACACGGGCCTGCCGTCGCGATCGAAGACCGCGATGGCGCGGCTGCCATAGGTTGAGAACCAGGCGTTACCGTGGCCATCAACGGCCGCGCCGAAAGTGCCGCCTTCCATTCCGCCTCCGGTGTAGCCCGTCGTGATCGGTGACAAAGGGCGGCCGTTCGGGGCAAAGCGGCTGGCGCTGCCCTGCCACAGCGAATCCTGGCCCTGCCAGCCGACTGTGAAGTTGTTGCCGACCCAGAGATTGCCCTCGGCGTCGAACATCGCCTTGCCGCCGGCGCGGTACCCGCCGCCATCAAATTTCAGTGGCAGCACCCAGGCACTCGGCGCGAAGCGGAGATAGGGCATGTAAGGCACGGCCCGCTGGTTCCGGCCCTGCGGCATGGGATAGAATTGGTCGAGCAGCGCGAAGAGCCGTTCCGGCTGGTGCCAGGAGTTGCGTGCGATGGCCTCCGCCGCTGCCAGCGTGTTCGCCGGCGTGCCGCCCGTCGGCGGCGTTGCTGCGGCGAAGAGCAGGCCGCATGCATCCGGCCGCGTCCGCGTGGTGCAGCCCGCCAGCAGGTCCGCCAGCGTCGCGAAGTTCGCCATCGTCGGCGTCTGCGACGAGTTCAGCGGATCCTGGATGGTGGCGCCCCAGCCGCCGGTCTCAAGGTCCACGAAGTTCGGGACGTTCCCGGCGGCGATGCGCAGACCGAGCGCATGGCCGCGGATCGCGCCATCACGCAGGAACTGCGCATGGGTCCAGACCGAAGCGATGGTGGTCATCTCGTTCACCACTACGCGCACCGGCGGCGTGGCCCCGAGTACTGCGATGAGCCCGATCCCCGGGTTTGGAGTGCCATTGCGATTGGCCGTCGCCTCGCCGCCTTCGGCGACGAGGTAGAGGCTCGACCTGCTCGGCACATGTTCTACCGAGACGGCGAAGCGCCCGTCGGCGCCGCTGCGCACCTCGGCGAGTCGTGTCGGTGCCTGCGCGTCAGCAGCCCATAGGGTCACACTGGCACCGCCCACGGCACTGCCGCCGGCCTGCACCTGGCCTTCGATGCGCGTAGCCGCCGCCGCCGCGGTGCCGGTCGCGGTGATGATCGCTGTCGCGGCCAGCGCGGCTGCACGAAGCGCCGCAGCACGACCGTGGGGTCGGGAGGCTTGCCTACCAAAGCCGTTCAGCGCCCACCAGACCATGTGTCGCATCGCTTGCCACCTATCCTGTTTCGCTTGGACTCAGCCGTTGATCGCCGGACCTGCCGCTTCGCTGGAGGGTGGCAGTACCAACGATCACGACGCTGAACGCTAACCGATCCGCACGATGCCTGCGGGCGCATAGACCCGCGGATCATACGCCGATTGGATCGTGCGCCGGCCCGGCGCATAGGCGCGCAGGTTGATGTACCAGCGCCCGCTGCTTTGGGTCGGGAGCCAATTCGCTTCCCTATCCCGACCCGGGCTTGTGCTCTGCAGGTACAGCGTCACCGTGCCGTCGGGGTTCTTGACCAGCGGATTGTCACTGCCGAGCGAATAGCGATTGATCGGATTATCAACAGTGTAGTTATTGGCGTAGTCGTACATGGTCGCCGACCAGAAGGCAGGCTCGCGGAAGTCAGGCGGCTCCAGCGTCAGCGTGTACTTATTCTCGCCCATGAGCGGCCGGTTCTCGGCGTCCAGCAGGGAGCCGATATAGACTGCTTCCTGCAGGGTGTTCGCCGTCAGGCCCCAGCGCACGATGGTCGCGCGCGTCATGTAGTCGGTCCGGAAATTTCCGGTCGAGGGCCACATCCACACCCAGCCCTGATGCAGCCGGCCCGGCGGGATATCGACCAGCGTCTTCATGCCTACATTCGATGCGGCGGCGCGCATTGCCTCGACGACTACGGGGTGCACTTTCGCGCGGTCCCACACCTTGCCCAGTTCCAGGCCGAGCGGCGCGAACATTGGCAGCAGTGCGGTGACCTGGTCCTGCGGCGGCGGGTTCTCGTTGATCGCGTTGGAGAGGATGTCCCAGAACTGCAGCGGGTCCTTGTAGTAGTTCGCGCTGACCGGAAGCTTCGGATCGGCGAAATCCGGCACGGGGTAGTTGTAGGCGGGCGCGGCGGGCGCAGGGCGGCCAAGATAGCGCGAGAGCGGCTGGGTCGTGATCTCGCTCAGCACCTGGCGGGCGCCGGAAAGATCTGCAGGGTTGCGCATGTGCACGCGCGGCTGCAACAGCAGCCACCGCGTCGGTGCATTGATGCGCCGGATTCCTGCCGGCAGCGTTCCCCGCCAGCCCGGGCCGATCAACGCGACGACGCCGCCCTCGTAGCCGGACTCGGCGCCGGCCGGATAGGCAAAGGCATTGGTGTAGGCGTCCAGCACCTCGACCATGTAGTAGCGGCCGCGCGAGTTCGGCAGCGTCAGGATGATCGGCTCCGGGCCGAGATCCATGAACCCGAATCCATAGACCGTGTTGACGTTGGGCGTGACGTAGCCGGACTCGCGCGACAGCGCGGGGGTCGAGATGTCGCTCATGCGCCAGATCTCGCCAGGTGGCGCCTTCGGCCGTGCGCCGAAAGCGTCGTTGTAGCGCAGCGCGTAGAACGTCGTAGCGGCAATGCCCCAGATGGCGGCCTGAAGCGCCAGCGAATAGCTGTAGTCACGCACCGCCGCCGTCTGTTCCGCGTTCAGCGGTGGCAGGCTTTCCGCCCAGGCCTGGCCGTTCAGATGCCAGTAGGGAAAGACATCCGTGTTGAACGTGGCCATCGGCCCGGCCTGGCCCTGAGCACGCGCAGTGCCCACGATGCTTGATGCCGGCAGCACAGCCATCGAGCTGAGTATGGATCGACGCAGCATGGATACATCCTCCGAGAGGTTCGCGATGGCCAATCGCGAGACATTGGCCTTGCGGCGGTCGCTGCATCGCGTCCACCAGGATCAGCTTGGGGTGCCGGCAATGGCCACGGATTCGGATGGTCTGGAACCCGCGCCGGACGTGCGAGCGATGGTGAGGACCCGCCTCACCATTGCCCGCGGGACGCTAACCGACGGGCTCCACTGGCGGCGGCCCCTGGAAGGTGTCCAGGTTCTGCAGCCCGGCAGCGACGGCCGGAACCGGCGCGTAGTTGCGCAGGATCAGGTAGAACGGCCCGGCCGGTGCCGGGAGCCAGTTGGCCTGCTTGTCGGGCCCTGGGTTCTCGTGCTGCAAGTACAGCGTGAAGGACCCGTCCGCGTTCCTGGTCAGCGTGTTGTCGCTGCCGAGCGCGTAGCGGTTGATCGCGTTCGGCACGCTGTAGCGGGTGGCCGCATCGTACATCGTGACGGACCAGAAGCCCGGCGCGACCGGCTGCGCGAACTCCATCGCGCCGCGGAAGGTCATCGTGTATTTCCGCGCGCCGGTCAGGGGCTCGTTGTTGGCGTCGAGCGGCCCCGGATAATAGATCGCCTGGATCGGCGTATTGGCCGTCAGGCCGAAGATCGCGACGACGCAGCGGGACATGTAGTCGGGGCCGGCATCGCCGGTATTCGCCGGCGGGATGATCCAGCCATTCTTCAGCCGGCCGACCAGCGGCATCGACTGCACGACCATGGGGCCAATCTCTGCGGCGATCTTGCGCATCTGCGCCAGATAGATCGGGTTGACGCCGGCCGCGCTCCAGGGCTTGCCGAACTCGATCCCGAGGTAGCGGAACTGAGGCAGGACCGCGTCAATTTCCTTCTGCGTCGGCGGGTTCTCGTTCATCGCCGCTGCGAAGATCGACCAGAACTGCATGGGGTCGGTGAAGTCCATCATGCTGCTGGCCACGCCAGGCGCCATGTTGGGCGTCTCATAGTTGTAGGCGGGGCGTGCCGGCGCCGGGCGCCCGGAAAACTGCGCCAGGCCTTCCAGCTTGATCGCCCGCAGCACCGCCTGGGCGGCCGGCAGGTCGGCCTCGCTCTTGACGTGCACACGCGGCTGGAATTCGATCCAGCGCGTCGGGCAATCGATCCGCGTGACATTGGCCGGCAGCGTGCCGGTCCAGCCGGGGCCGACGAACGCGAACTTTCCGCCGCGATAGCCTGACGGACCACCTGCCGGATAGGCAAAGGCCCGCGTCCACATGTCACAGACCTCAATCATGTAGTAGCGGCCGTTCGAATCCGGGGCGGTGAGGATGTAGGGTTCCTGGCCGAGGTCCGCGAAGCCGAAGCCGTAGATGACATTCACGTTTGGCGAGACATAGCCGGACTGCGCCGCCAGAGTCGGCGTCGCGATGTCCTCGAACCGCCAGATGCTGCCTGGTGGGGCCTTGGCGTCGGGACCAAAGGCAACCGTCGCCCGCAAATTGTACATGGCGACGAGCGGCGCCGCGTAGGTCGCCGCCTGCAACACGAGCGACCCGCCCCAGCCTTCCATCGCCGAGATCGCGTCCTGCGCGCGGGACTGTGCTTCCGAACTGCTGGGTTGCTTGGCCTCTGCTGAGGCGGTCCGCTGCGCCTGGGCCGGGGACATCAGTGCGCTCGCGAGAAGTAGGCCTCCGGCGCCGGCGAAGACATTCCTGCGGGGAAGGCCCAAAGCCTCGTTGTCGGCGTTTGTCATGCGACTGCCCTTTCGTTCTCGCGCGGCGTTATGGGGCGTGGCGAGACGCAATCGCGCAGGCTTGTTGCAACTCTGACCTGCGGCACTTTCCGCGTCCCGCAACACACGTTATGCGGCGCGAAGGCCTACCCTGCGGCCGACAGCGCGGCTATGCAGTTTGCGCAAAATCATCTGTCGTGGCGGAGTCCTGTTGAGCTTGGCGCAATGTATCCGACGGGCGTTCACCAAATGCCTGCCGGTACGCCACCGCGAAGCGGCCGAGTTCCCAAAAGCCGCAGTCGAGGGCCGCTTCGGTCACCGTTATCCGGCCAGGCTCGGCGGCAAGCAGCCTTCGTCGCGCCATCCAGAGCCGTCGTGACCTGAGGTAGGACTGCATGGTGCAGCCGAGACGCTCTTGGAACAGCATCTCGAGCGTGCGCGCAGACGTTTTGGCGGCGCGGCACAGATCCGTCTTGCTGATCGGCACGGCCACATTGGCTTCAATGAAGTCATCCGCGCGTCGCATGATCGCATGTCCTCGTCGGCGCGCGGAGCTGTCGGCCGTGGCGGTCGCTTCGCAGAGCATCGCAAGGACAGCCTCGCCGATTTGCGCGTCGAGCGAGGCGACCGCCACCGGATGCGCCAGCACGGATGGTTTCTCGCGTGCGATTCGCAGCGCGTCGGTTTGCAACGCCGACAACTGTGCAAAGGACTGCCGCGTAGGATGAAGCACGACGGCATCACCCGGGATCGACGCCAGATCATGGCCGAGCAGAACGCCGGCGCGGGTGGCCAGGTCGTCGACCGACAGAGACATGCTGCGCCAGCGCGATAGGCCGCTCGAGTAGTGGAGGACGGGGCGGCCATGCTGGTTGACGGTCACCGTTCCAGGAACTTCCTCTCGTCCGTCGATGATTTCGGTCGGTTCATCGGCGCGCTTGAGTCGGAAGTACACCCTGTCGGGCATGTAGCTGGCGTGCACGATGCGACGCAGGTTCTCCTCGCCCGCTGACATGTGAACACCAGGGAGCCGGAGGAGCGTCAGGCAGCCGTGGAACTGGCCGCCTTCGCGGAAGGTCGACCGGACATGGGCGTTCTGGATGAACGCTGCATGAGCGTCGGGGTCCTCGAAGGTCTGGGCGCGGGAGAAGGCGATCATTGCGGGCACGGCTCCTTCCGCGCTTGTTGGGCGAACGCGCCGCTGTGGCGCGACAGCCATATGTTAGGACCTCGATAGGTTGATTGCACAGCCGGGTCCTGCTGGCGGTGACAGGAAGCCAGGACAACCCGATCGTAGTCGCCCGAATGCCTGCTGCGTTGATGTACATCAGTGATCGTACGGCAAAGTCTGAGCCCTTCGCTGGTGATGCTCCAGGAGGATGTTAACGGAGCCCACGCTCGAGCGCGCTATTTCAATGGTACAGTCACGGCTTTGCGTCTCATCGCGAAAATCCCGAAGTTGCTGCGTGACGTCGTCGATCCCGGCATCGCGGTTTCGGTCGATGAAGTTGAACATCCATCGAACCGTGGCCCAGCCCGGGAGACCGCAGGCGAAAATCAACCCGCCCAAGGCACACAGGCCAAAGGGGGAATTCACCCAGTGGTGCAGCCCGAAATGCTCGATCATCGCGGCACCACCGCCGATGCTGGCGACGACGGTGCTGATGAGACCAACCGCCCATTCTCGGGACGAACGTGGCGGCGTCATCAGCATCACCACGACTGCTGCGAGACCGGCACCGCCGGCCGCCACGGCGGACGCGCCTCCCACGGCTTTGAACGCGGCGGCTCCGGCCGCGCCGCTGCTGGCTGGATCGGTCATTGTTACCTCCAAGATATACGTCGACGGTTTTGATGTGGCTGCGCACCGAGAGCGGCTGGCGGCGGGTTCCCGTTCAGCTGCTACGCCAGGATCGTCGCCCAGAACCGCGGAACGTCGTCCGTCGCCGGTGGTGCCTCCGCTTCAGACACCAGGGCCTCCCGCACCAGGGTGGCCACCCGGAAAGTGCCGGCGTCGGCCAGCAATGCCTCTCGGGCCAAAGCCGCGACGCGAACAACGACGTCCGACGGCAAGGCCGCACCGCTGCCGGATGTCAGGGTCTCGCGGGCGATGCCGCTGACGCGGAACGCCGGCGGCCCAGCAAGCAATGCCTCCCGGGCGAGTTTGGCAGCCCGGATGGCGGTCATGACGCGATCTTCATCCCGGATGTGGCGGCATTGAGGCCCGAGGCCGTCCAGGCGACGCCGGTGTTCGGATCAACGGGGAAGAAACTTCCGCGCCATTCATACGTGGCTCCTGGGCCGATGCCGATTGTTCCACCCGAACTGGTGGTGCCACTCGACTTCGTCCGGAAGTCGAGCGTCGGCGACCCACCCGCCTCTCGCCGGATGTTGCCCTTGACCGCGACGGTATAGATCGCGTCCGGGTTGACCGACAGGGCGCCGAAGGTGAACAGGTCCTCGTCATTCACGGTATCGGAGTAGACGTAGCTGAGATCGCCCAGGACAGGGTTGTTCGCCAGTTCCAGCCAGTTGTGCCCCGTGATGCCGGAGACGTTGCCGTAAAGGAGCCAGCTTGCCTGGCCGCCTGTCATGGCGGGCGCGGTGCCCGGCGCGACGCTGGCATAGGTGTTGCTGGCCTTGAAGCCCGCGGTCCCAGCATCGGCCTGCTGCAGGGCGACCGAGGTGTCGGTGATGAACCCGATCCAGGTGGGAGTGCCGGCCGTCAGGGATTGTGGGGTGATGAGCGCACCGGTCAGGGTCGATCCGGACGTGCAACTGACCACCTCGGTGCCGGAGGACAGCAGGCTTCCAGGAGCACCGGCGCTGGCCGCATAGGCGACGGCCTTGAATTTTGCCGTCCCGTTGGTGGCGCCGGGACGATCACCACGCTGTTCATAGTGCAGGCGGCTGGGCTTCAGCGTGCGCCCGCTTGTCATGACACGATCCAGTCGCGGCAAAATTCGCAATGAAATGATCGTCGAACCCGCTTGGCTCCCGCGCCCCGCAGCGCGAATGGTCCATCACGCGGAGAGAACAGACCCCCGCCGGATGGAGAGCAGAATGCCCAGCACCAGCAACATTCCCCCCTCGGAGAACCAGGCTTGGGGGTTCGTCGGGACGATCGCGCATCACTCCGATGCCGATGCCGCCTGGCCCCTTGCGATGACTACCATCGCCGATGCCACCGGATGGACCCCGGACGAGGTGCGCGCCTTCCTCGATAGCCGGCACGGACGGCATTTCGCGGACGACGCGGCGAATGCCCTGGTTGATGGTCACCCCCTGGCGGAGGCCATCGCGACCGCCGCCACGAAATGGATGGGCTGGACGATCGGCCGTGCCACCGCCCGCCAGACCGGCATCCCCCAGGGCCTGCCCTACCTCACCGGATTCGTCATGCACGCCGCGATCGAGGTCGACGCCACCGACTGACAGACCGCCCTCTTGCCACTACCCCGCCCGGGTCCGGCCCGGCGGGGCTTGGGCTGGTAGCAGGCGCCCGATGGTCGGGCGCTCCTGCCAGGAGAACGAAGATGGCCAAGGCCCCCAACAAGCTTTCCGATACTGCCCGCGGGATGCTTACGCTCGCCGCGACCCGCGAGGACCGGTTGGTCCGCCCGCCGACCCTGCCCGCTGCCGCCCGGTTGCAGGTCGTCCGCTCCTTGCTCAACAACGGATTGGTCGAGGAAGTGTCGGCACCAATCGACGACCCGGTCTACATCTGGCGCGACGCTGACGGTGCCATACTGATGCTGCACGCCACCGACGCGGGTCTGGCGGCAATCGGTGCAACGACGGCGCCGGCGGACCAGTCCCCGACGATCGAAGCCTTTACCCAGGCGGTGATTGGCTTCCTGGCAGAGGAAGGCTGCAACGCGACGATTCTGGAAGAGGACGAGGTCCGCACCATGATTGCCGATGGCCACGCTAACGGCCGCCCCGCCGCAAGGGTTGCCGGCGATATTCTGGCATGGCTGGCGGAGACCGAGGAAGAAGCGGAAGAGGCTGCCGAATCCGCCAACCCTGGCGCCCAGACCGCCGACACAGCGGACGAAGACGCGGTGGCACGCGAAGCCGCCGCGGTGGCCGACGCCCTGGACGCCGCGCCCACGGCGCCCGAACGCGCGAACCTGCGGGCGGCGGCACAGGTGGTTCTCGACGCCTGGAACAACGAGGCCAACCGTGAGACGGACATCATCGCCGCGCTGGAAGGACCCATGTCCGCCCTTCAGACCGCCCTTGCCGAACAGAGACCAAGCCGGTCCTCGCCGCCCCGCAACCCACGCACCGGCACCAAACAGGAGCAGGTCCTGACCCTGCTGCGCCGGCCCGAGGGCGCAACGGTGGCCCAGATTTCCGAGATCACCGCCTGGCAGACTCACACCGTGCGCGGATTTTTGGCCGGGCTGAAGAAGAAGGGCATCCAGGTCGAAGTGCTGGAGCGGGTGCGCCAAGTCGGGCCAAACCGAGATGGTGCCAAGGGCAGCTACAGCGTTTATCGCACGGCCGAATGACCTGACCGAGCAGTCGATCACGCCGCCACCCGGGTCAACCAGGTGGCGGTGGCGTCGAACGCGCGACCATGCCCTTGATGTCACATGCCCGACGGCGGATCAGCAAGCTGACTGGCCAATCGCAAACGTGAC
>ORJL011819937.1_pt1 | contig 32440 bp, 5 predicted proteins | sample 1779941 | NCBI WGS metagenome assembly ORJL01 (sample SAMEA104232317, study PRJEB22302) | groundwater metagenome | biome: forest; feature: aquifer; material: groundwater | place: USA | collected 2011-08-07 | depth 5.8 m | reverse complement strand
GGCACTTGGGGTGCCGAGATTCCGCGCGGCTTGACAGCAAACACCGGTTGGTTATTGGGGTTAGCCGATCACGACGATCTCAAACGATTTCGCTCCCAGGTGATTGACTTCCGTCAGTGGATGGCAAATCGCGGCTACCGTGATACGCCGTTGGTAATCACCGAATACGGCATCCTCATGCCGCGCGAACTAGGCTACGGACCTGAGCGCGTGCAGAAATTTATGTTGGCGACATTTGATTTCTTGATGACGGCACGCGATCCAAACACGGGGTTGTCATCGGATGAGGATCGTCTGGTGCAGCAGTGGGCGTGGTTCAGTTTGGCTGACCCGATCTATCCAAACGGGAATCTCACCGATCCAGTTTCCAATCGCCTGACTCCGTTGGGGATGATCTATCGCGAGTATCTTACTTCGCTAACGAAATGATACTATTGGCTTCATGATTGACTGGATCAGTGTTGGCTTTGGCGCTCTGTGGATTATCGGGTTGAGTGTGATCTTGGCGGCGCTGAGCATCGCCGAATATCAACGAACAACGGAATCAATTTCTTGGCGCGCCGCGTTAAAAAAGCGCGGCTTTCAAATCGCTTTCAACGTGGGTTTGATGCTGTTTTGCTTTGGGTGGGCAGGCATGACGCGCGAAGTGTGGGAGCAAGTTGTGTGGTGGCTTTTGGGAATCGCTTTTGCCTATTACGCTTGGAGTGCGAATAGCACGAAGTAGCGAGCGGTACAAATCGTAAGACTAATGCGTTTACAAAGCAAACACCGCAATCTCAAAACGAGATCGCGGTGTTTGCATTTAAAATCGATCATGTCAGATCGAAAAGTAAGGCAATTGATGCGTTGCCCCACAGTTTTCGGGAAAACCTTAACTGTGATTGTGCGAACATTAACTGTGTTCAAAATTAACTGTGTTCAATACACACTATACGCCTTCTCGTGGTGTGAAAACTAATAAATTCCATCGCAAATGGTTTGAAAATATTGCTGACCAACTTTCTCGATCATTGGGTAATTTCTCCCCCATCTCTTGGGTAATTTTCCCCTCTTACTATTGGGGTATTTCTTGTGTTTGAAGCGATGCTGTTTTTTGCTAAATTTGGAAGGATGGATAAGTGCGCCTTCGTAAGTGAGTGGAGTTTTTTAAAGGTTGGACGTTCCCCCTTGGGGATGTTTGGTATTCGCGCCGCAACCGTCACATTTCTTCTCTTTGTATTAATTGTTGCGCCCACTTCTATTGCTTACGCCGACTCTCCAACTCCTACTGCCACTCCTTCTGCACCACAAGTTTCTTCGCCCGCCAACGCTCCCGCAACATCGTCTCCTCCTACCGCCGCTTCATCCAATTCGTCTTCAACAAACGCAATAACATCTAACCAAGCAGCACCCAGTTCTTCTTCAACAACAACATCGCCAACGCCGAACGCGCCTGCTTCTACTCAAGTAGCCAATGTTGATTCGATCAGCACGCCAGCGCCGACAGCACTCTTTACTCAAGCCATCACGTCTACCCCGGCGCCATCTACGGTGACGCCGCCAACGAGCACGGCAGCTTCCACTCAAATTGCCGCTGTGACTCCGGCGCCCGTCGTTTCTTCAACTCCGGCTTCTGCATCAACATCGGCGGCGACACCTGTTGCAACTACACCCAACACAACCCCAACCTCAAGCAGTGTTGTTGCGAGTTCGACGCCGTCGAGTAAGACTTTAGCGCCGACTGCAGAAGCGAGCGCGACTCCAACACCAAGCGCAACGACAGTGAGTGTTGCAGCAACTCCAAGTGCAACTATAACGGCGACTCCATCACCCAATGTTTCAGCGACACCAACGGTCACGGCGACTTCGACTCCATTAGCAAGCGTCGCGCCAAACGCAACGATCACGGCGACTTCGACTCCGACGGCAAGTGTTTCGCCAACCGCAACGGCGACTCAAAAATCGGGAATCACTTCTACTGTGTCATCCAAAGTAAGTGCGCCAGTAGTGAGTGAGAACGTTGCCAATACAAAGAGCGAAGAAAATTCAACACCAATTGATCCTAAGTTTTGTCGTGGCGACGCGGCTTCAAATGATCCGGATCCATTGAAGTGCGCCGAGACTCGAACTACGATCGCCGCAGCGATTGCTGACGCCAAAGCTGCCAATGTCGACGGACGCATCTATATTGAGAGCGGCACGTTTACCGAAACGATCACCATCAGCAGCTTCACTGTTAATCTGACGTTGTTGGGCGGTTGGGACCTGGGCAATAACACAAAGGTGGGAACGTCCACTATCAACGGCGCAGTGAATGTTACCAACTCAACGGGCATCATTACATTTGATAATTTAATTTTCATCAACCCAATCACAGTTATCTCCTCCAACGTCGTCGTTAAAGGAACAACATCCAACGACGCGATTCAAATTACAGTGGTTGGCGCAAGCAACATGGTAACCGTTGACGGCGGCGATGGCGGCGATGCTGTCACGATCAATCTCGGCGGCAGCGGCACTGTGACCGTGAACGATACGGGTTCATCAAGCGGAACAGACTCGGTAGTTGTCAACGGCACCTCCAGCGCCGACATATTGACTCTCGCCGCAACTTCAGTCACGCGCACCGGCGGCGAGACATTCAACTTCAGCGGCATTGAAGAGCTCACGTTGAACGGCGGAGACGGCAACGACACTTTCATCATTACTGCGTTGCCGTCCTTTGCGATTTTACTTGACGGCGGCGGCGGAAACGACACCCTCGTCGGCAGTGGCACGTTTAATATCACGGGTGCCAACGCAGGTAATCTCGACTTACTTATTAATTTCGTCTCCGTCGAAAACTTAACAGGTGGCGTTGGCGTTGACACCTTCAACGTCGGCGGAAACATCAGTACACTCGTTGCGGGTGACGGCAACGATACATTTAATTTCACCGGCGGCGCAGTGGTCAATCCGGTTGAAGGTGGTTTGGGAGATGATACGTATCGCTTCAGCAATGGCTGGGGCATCATTGCAATCGTTGAGGCATTGGTGGGTGGCAACGATACGCTAGATTTCAGTGCTGTGACCACCAACCTGTCGCTCATCATTCTTGCCGCGAGCGTGGCGGTGGCTGACACAACAATCCCTATACCTAATCGGGTCACGCACAGTGGCAACAATATTGAGAAATATAAAAGCGGAAGTGGCAACGATACCTTCTCTATCAAAGCCTCCGCAACTGTTCCATTCACGATTGACGGTGGCGGCGGCAGTATCAAAGACGAGGCAACGTTAGACGCCGAAGGAAACGCGATCAGCACTTACAACAAAGGTCCGCCTGCCTCGGTATCCATCACCGGTCGTCAGACGGTGACCTTTAGCGCGGTCGAACACATCAAGGTCAGCAACTCTAACGCGAACTACACGCTGACTGATGCGGAAGGAACTGCGCTGGACGCCCAGCTGGCTGCGCTGTTTAACTGGGCTTTGGGAATCGGTGATGACGGTTTGTTGAACGAAGGGATACAGGGTATCGGCTCGGACTACGATGCCAGCACCACCGGCGACCTGATTCGTGAAACCCTCGGTGCTTCCTTCGCTCTCAATGCAGTAGATCCTCACTACTACGACATTGGTAATATCCTCGAAAAGTATCTCCGCGATCCACTTAAAACTTACCTTACAACAGCAGGCACACCCAAGAACACACAAGGCATTATCACTTTACTCACTGCCATTACAGGACCAGGCAGTGTTGATTTTACCGTTCCGGGTCTCCCGCCGACTCTCTTGCATTTGGGCAACCTAACTGTCTCCGTCCCCGTCTTAGGGACCGACACCCGTCTGGATCTCTTCTGCGCTTCTTCTCCTTGCAGTGAACAAGTTGTCGTCAATTTCACTTTCACTTCCACGCGCACGAAAGAATATACGCTTACCTCGGATGGCAGTAGGGCAGACCCTGCCGCCCGCGCGCCTCTTTTCCTCGACCTGAATGATGTTGAAGCGCTGACCGACCGCGGCTTCACCTTCTCGCTCGACGGGAACGAGCCTCACGGCACACCTATTGTTGCCCCCGATAAACCTATTGCGCTGGTTACGAAGCTCAACTTCAATCTGGATCTGGGCTATGACCGCACGAACACTAAATCCTTTAGTCGCGCAAATTCGATGACGGTGACGGGTGAGGCTAACCTCACGACGTATAACGACCCGCAGATTGACTTTGGCTTTAGCGCGCTTGCCAGCAACGGCAATGGCACTTTCTACTTCAATTCCCCGGTCAGCGTCACGGTCAACGACCCAACATCGGGCGATGGCTATCTTACGCAAGCTGATTTCGCCTCGCCGGCCATCTCGATCTCAACCGATGAAATGCCCGGCACTGTCAACGTGGATCTGCCTGTTCAGGTACGTGCTGGCGCGGACGTGTCTTTGGTGGGTGGCGGTACGTTGGGCGGTATGGCTTCCGTCCTTGCTGCCAAGATACTCATAAGCGACACGCGCTATATCGGCAAGATTGATCCCACAGTCACCTTGAGCGCCTTGGGTGAATTGAAATATTTCGGCAACGTCGAACCGGAGAGCGTGCTGGCAGAGCTCAACAGTTTCGCCGCCTTCCTGTCGAATTTCACTGCCACTTCGTATCTCGACGTGGATGTGCCTTTTGCCAAGGATTTGATTTTGGCTGACCTGTTCAATTATGGAAAAGTTCTTAAAGAAAACCTTCTGACTTACAGCACCACCAACCCCAACAGACTGACGAATGTTAATGGTGGTCCGACCTTTGGAAACGCGGCCGACCTCAAGGCAAAAATAGAAGCCGCGCTCAGTACACCTACGGTCCCCATTACCATAGCGCTTGCCTACAACGCTACAACCCATGAACTGACCTACCCGATCAGTTTCAGCCGTCCGTGTACGTATAGGGAGAAGAATGCGGCGGGTGTCTTCGAGGATAAGGTTTGCCCGCGCACAACGGCGATCAACCTGAATTACAACGTCTCGCCCTATTCAGACCTCACCCTCATCGGCGATGCCCAGGTGAGTGTGACGGGTACGCTCACATATAATTTCACCTTTGGCGTCAAACTCGGCTCGGTCAATCAACTGCCTGTGATTGGACCGGTGACCGAAACGTTACCTGCGCTGGGCTCGGGTCAGGTGCCCACGCCGGGATCCGTTTCCAGCGGAGCCGGAAATATTACGGTCAGAAAACTCGGCGTCCTGGACAAGGATGTCAGTTTCAAGGTAATCGTTACAACGACGGCTTCAACGGAATATACGATTAACTTGTTGGCATCAGCCACAGCCACAAACAATGGCTTGGGCGATCTGGTGAGTGATCTCAATAGCGCATTAGTTGCCGCCGGACTGCCGGCCACGGTTGTAAAAGCTTTTCAAGTGGAAGGTTCCGACAAACGCTTTACATTCCAAGCGATTGACGGCAGTGGTGTGACGAAGATTTCCATTGGGCTGGTCACTGACAATGATGATAATAAGACGCGGCTGGCACAATTGGCTTTGACCAAAGACCAAAAGAGCGTTGACATTGTCAAACCCTCGCCGCTTCCATTGAGTGGGATTCTTGCCGCCCCCGTGAGTTTTGTGCTGGTTGTGAATGGCGACGCCGGTCATCTCATCACGATTAATCCGGACGCGACCAATACTTCGATTAACGATCTCATTGCTGATATCAACAGCGCCCTCAACGCCGCCGGTTTGGGCGCGCAGGTAAAGGCTGAGCGGCTATTCAACTATTGCAGTGACGGCAGCCCGACCCCGGGCGTTGATCTTGATCCGGTGACCGGCTGTCCCAAACCAATATACGACAGAGACCCAGTCACGGAGGCCGAGTCAACTGTCAGGCTCTTTACTCCGGCAGGTAGAAGCAATTTTATCGTTCTGAGAAGCATCGTTGATACCGTCACCTTGATCAAGGTTGCCGAAAATGTAAGCAACCTGAGTAAGCTGGGTTGGAAGGAGGGCGCACACTCCCGCGCCACCTCCGCCCAAAGTTTTGTGGAGAATGTCACGCTCGGTGGTACCGTGACCGTGTCCGAGCCGAGTTTTGCCGCCTTCATGCGACTGGGCATTGTCGGGTTGTACGCTCCCAATGCCAGCGTGACGGCGACATTGAGCGGTTTTAACTTCACCCTGCACGAGGTGAACACTCCGGCTAACACGCGCGTCAGTATTTCGGACCTGCTCGCAAATGCCCGCCAGGTTACCCGATTCGACAACCCAGTTACTGTCCCGAACTATTCGCGCATTGTCAGTTTCCCAACCGGCTACACTGCCACTGCCAGTGCAACGTTGCCGCTGCTCGCCGACGCCGATTTTGGTGTCTCTGCTGGAACCACGGTCACCATGTCCTTTGCTGACTGGTACGCACATCCACGGCAAGTCACTATGACCGAGCCTGCGGGACTGAATGGCGCACGCACACTCTATAACCTGACCATCAGCGATGTATTGACCTCGCTTGATAACGTTACGTCGCTCCTGCGCACTCTGGAATCGAATGACGCTATGCGCCTGAACGTGCCGCTGCCATTGATCGGTTCCTCATTGAACAACATCCTCGACTTCGCCGATGAATTTGCTGCGATGGTGAACGTGGTGCGCGATACGGGGGTTGCAACCATCCAAGGACTGAGGGAAGCACTCAAGATTACGCTGGGGACAGCGTTCGCTTCTACGGTTGCTATCCAACTGGTTGGCAGTAATTTGAACGTCGGTTTCAATTACGGGATTACCCGCTCCAAGGTGCTGCCCCTGACGATTGACTTGCAGCAACTGCTGAAACCAGGCGCCGTACTAACGCCAGATACCACCTATCTGAATGATTTATATCTCATGTTCGCCAGCGACATTGCCGGAAATTTGAATGTGAGCGCCCACGCCAACCTGCAATTGAAACTTGGCATTGACCTGATCCGGGTTAACGCCAACGCGGCAATAGTCGCCGCCAACGCCGCCGCCCTGGCCGCCTACAATACAGCGTACGATGCCACCCTCGCCGCTTACGATGCGGCATACAACGCGAATTACAATGCAACGTGCTTGCCGCAACCGACGTGTCAGGCCACTTATCCGCCCCATAATCCGCCTCTTTATAATCCGCCTCCTTACAATCCGCCGGTGCCCGCGCCGATGACCTTTACGTCGTCACAACTTTCCTTCCTGTACGATGGACCCGCCGGAACGCAACTGGCTTACGATGTCTACGCCGTCTCCAGCAATATGAATTTCAGCCTGCAGACCGGACCGCTAAATCTGTCGGTCGTGAACGGCTGGGCGGCGCTTAACAAAACCGGCGTGACAGCGGATGTGCTCCCCGCGACCTTTGGTTATTCTATTACGGACAACAATCTAGACGGACGGCACTACTTCAACGAGACATTTACCAGCGACATCGCGCCGCTGATCGTTGGCGTGGCTGCGGCTGACCTGCCGCTGTACTACCCCAATCCTGATACCTCTGTTGATGGCGGTCCTTTCCATCTGACGATTGGCAACCTGAGTCAGTTCGTCGCGGGGAATACCACGAGCGTGGCGATCGCCACGCCTAATCTTGGGAGCAACGACGGTCTACTGGCCTACGCCATCACCTTGATGGGTATGATGCTCGACCCGGAGACGATGGTGGACGGCTTGGATAACGTCTTCACACTGGTTCAAGACACCTTGAACCGAATGATATTCAACTATCGCCTGCCTCTGATTGGCAATGCGCTGGCGAATAATCCTGCCACGCAGTTCCTGCTCAACTTGCGTCCCACGCTTCTGAACCGGCTCGCCAATGATCTGCGCGCCGCCAATGCTGCTGTGCTCGACGCCAATGGCGTGGTGAACTTGATTCGTGAGGCGTTGTTCTTCGGTTTGTTCACCGGGCTTGGAGCAAATGCGGTACTGAAAGACCTGAATGGCGTTGGCGGTGTCACGAAAGACGACATCATCGTCACCAGTAACAAGCAGAACGACGCCTACTGTGACACCGACGCCAGCTACTGTCAGTTCAATATGCGCTTGGGTCAAACCCTGACGATCACTGGGGCAGGCACTTTCGATACTGGCTTAGATGGATTGGATCTGCAGGTGAACGCGCCGATTAATGTCACCATCACCTGGGACTTCTATTTCGGCTTTGGCGTTGACCTGACCAACGGCTTTTATTTCAACACGCTCGACAATGCGCCGCCGACTGGTCCGCCTGGTGGTAATCCATACGCGCCTCCTCAAGGTATCATCCTCAAACCCGCTAACGAGATGAGTGTCCATGTCACGGCTGGCTTCCCGGCTGGCACGTACACGGGTCAATTGGGCTACCTGCCGACTGCGGCAACGGATATCGGCACCACCTCCTTCGACGCTCTGGTTACTATCAACATTAAAGACCCTGGTTCCAGTAAGGCTGATAATCGTCTCTCTATCTCAGAGATGAACAGCCCGACGCTCACGCCGGAGCAATTATTTGATGTGACGGTCAACATCCAGGCGGAAATCCACCTGCACCTTTACCATTCATTCGGCAGCGGTGTTGACTTCCCGGACATTAAAGAGGACTTCAATCTTTCGTGGCATCTCACTTCGATGGTTCCGCTGGAGCGCCTGGCTGAAGGTATGTTCCTGACATCTGGCATGGATCGCCCCAACGTCTCCTTCGATGACGTGAGCATGGACGTGGCCTCCTTCCTCGAGAAATACGCCAAACCTTTCATAGTCACGGTCAAAGCCATCCTCGACCCGTGGGGCTGGCTGATCAACCCGGAGAGCGGACTGTTGTTCATCACCGACCCGGTCATGTCGTTCCTGATGGGGAGCAGTATTACCTTCCTCGATGAATTCATGATGCTCTTCGAAGGCGGCAAATACGTCAAGCCCTTTATTCAAGCCATTGCTTACATCTACCGCCTTGCCAACACGCTGGATGCGCTGATGCGAGCCGTGGGTCCCGATAGATGGATCTTGAGCGGCAGTCTTGACCTGCCATCCTACGATGGTTCGCCACTCAAGGATATGAGTGAGACCGTGCTCGACACAGTGGAAAACTCAAAGAGTTATGCTGAGCGCCTCTTGGCGGCGGGGTTTGGAACGGGGGATACTGTTAAGGAACTGATGGAGAAACTGCGGGAAAAAGAAGAAGATGGTGAGAAAGTAGACGAAAAGAAAGAAGAAGATAAGACGGATGAGGAGAAGAAGAAAGATGCCGCTGATAAAGAAGCGGAAAAGAACAAGGAAAAGGAACCTTCGGTAGAAGCCTCAGCCAGCTTCGGCATTGAAGGCACGTTCGAGATTGACTTCCCGATCATCACCGACTCCAAGTCGGCTCTGAAGATGATCATGGGCAAGAACGTCACCCTGGTGCTGCTGGACCTGCCCACCTTCGTTCTCGAAGTGACTGTCGAGATCAATATCCCGATCCCCCCGGTGCCGTTCATCGTCATCAAAATTGGCGGCGGCGTGACCATCAAACTGCATGTGGACTTCGGCTATGATACCCAGGGGTTGGCAACATACGCCGACAGTGGCAATGCCAGTGATATTGCCGACGGCTTTTTCATCGTATCCAAGAACGCTGCTGGCGAGAAGCAGCCACAGTTGGTCGTCGAGATCAGCGTCAGTTTTGGGGTTGCCCTTGACCTTAAGATTATCGAAATTGGCATCAAGGCTACATTCACCGCCACCTTCGAGTTCACCCTGAACGACCCCGACGGCGACGGCAAAGTACGCATGAAGGAAATTCAGGAGAACTGGGAGATTGACCCGTGGGCAGTCTTCGACTACAGCGGCAAACTGAATTTCAAATTATCAATTTACGTCAAAGTACTTGGCATCACGGTCTTTAATATAACCATCGTGGATTGGGATCTCTATGAGTGGGAGATCACCTTCGACCGCCCGGCGCGCTTGGGAACGAAAGTCGGCGACACCCTCTACTTGAATATGGGCTCGTACGCGGCGAAACGCATTTTCGGCGATGTGGAAGATGGCAATGAACAGTTGAAGGTAGAACCGGACGGCGGATCATTCAAGATTAGCGCGAGCATTAATGGCGGCGGATGGTTCGAAGACAAACGCAGAAGTAGATACTCAGGCGCTGTAAAGATTGTCGCTTACGGTGGTGAAGGGGATGATTCTATCGATGCCTCTACCATTACGATACCGGTTATATTCTATGGCGGAAACGGCAACGACACCTTGAAAGCCGGCACCAACTCGGCGAGCATTCTCTACGGCAATGCGGATGACGACTCGCTCTTTGGCGGCAGTAGTGGTGGCACGATGCTCTATGGCGGCAAAGGCAACGATACGCTCACGGGCGGTGGAGGCAATGACACACTGGACGGTGGCGATGGCAATGATATTCTGAAAGGCGGCGCGGGCAACGACACCTTCAAGTTCTCTATCTACGGTGGTAACGATCAGATTCACGAGGCTGCCGGACAGGGAGCTGGCGATACGTTGGACTTCAGCAGTGTTCCCGGTCAGATTACCTTCACCATGAACACTGGCGGGATTAGCGTGGTGGGACCGGGCTTGACCGTGAATACGCTTTCCGGCTCGTCCCTTGAATTCGAAAACGTCTTTGGGTCGTCCGGCAGAGGCACATTTAACATCGGCGCCAGCGGTGGCGACGGCTTGTACGTGGACGGCAAAGAAGGCTCGGACAAATACATCATCAACCTCGGCAACGGCTTTGCCGGACCGGTCAAGGTTAAAGACACTGGCGCAACCTGGTTCACGGATCGCCTGATCGTCAATGGCACACCGAATGTAGACAACTTAGCTCCTGTGCCAAATAATAACGACACCATTGGAATGACTAGCAGCCAGATCAACATGACGGCGCCTTACTCCGTTTCGCTCATCTTTGATGATCCGAATGACGGTGGCTTGGGCAATCACGGTTTTGAGTTCATGACGATCTATCTGCACGCCGGCAATGACTTCTTTGATGCGCGCGGCAGTGCCTTGGTCAACCTCAAGCCGACGATCTATGGAGATGATACCAATAATAGCGTACCCCCCGCAGGGCGTTACAACGATACGTTGTACGGCGGCAATACTGACGAAACCTTTGTCTTCTTGAAAGGTTGGGGCACCGATTTCCTTGATGCCGGCAAGGGATTCGACACGATTGATTTTGTGAGTCTCAAGGCGCGAATGTCCTTCCGCATGGGTGGACCCGGCGGGCTGGATGCCAATGGCACCGTCAACGATCTGGACACAAACTTTGTCGAGATCGGCAACCAACTCAATTTCGTCTGGGATGTGGTCGAGAAGGCGCTCGGCGGTCTCTTCAGCAAATACGATGCTTTGACCGGGCGCGATATGGTCAGCAACTGGATCTGGGACAACATTGACAATCGGTACCAGATACCGGGTCACACGGTGAATGATGTTGACGGCAGTTACAATCCAACAACCCACACCTACGTTTTGCACTTCAACTATATGGAGCGGCTCTACGGTGGCGCGACGGTTGATACCTTCAACATCAACGCTACCCCCAAGATGATCCTGCGCGGTGGCGGTGGAGATGATATTTTCAAATTAGCTGACCGCGCGGCATTGGTAGATTTTGCGACCCCGCTGATCGAATCTAACATTGATGGACAGGGTGGACGCGACACGCTCGACTACAGTGCCTTCACAACTTCCGTATACGTCAATCTTCTCGACGGGCGCGCGACGAATGTTGGCTGCGGCGAAACTACGGTTGCAGGCAAGAAGGTCGCCGACTGCCCGGCAACACCCGGACTTCTTGAACTGGGTCGTGTTATTAATATCGAGAATCTGATCGGCGGCAGCGCCAACGATCACCTCATCGGTGACTTGGGCGATAACGAATTGGACGGCGGTCCGGGGACAGATATCCTCGAAGGTGGTCAGCTCAACGACACCTATATCTTTGGCAATAATTGGGGCACGGGCGATCAGGTCATAGATACCAGCGGTCTTACTACCCTTAATTTTGATCGTCTGACTCTTGAAGGGTTAGTCTTTAATCTTTTCAACAAGAGAGTTGATGGCACTCTCGGAGTGAATTGGCTCGATTACAGCGCTACCAACATCCAGAACTTCGGGGGTGGCAACGGGAACGACACCTTCATCTTTGCCAACGGAGTCACCGTGCCCGGTTACGTGGACGGCGGCGCGGGTGTGGATACGCTCAACTTCAGCGCCTACTCACCGGTTCGCTATGTGACGCTCACTGCACTTGGCAACGTGGACGGCTTCAACGGCACGGATGCGGCGATGAGCGAAGGTTTCAAGAACATTGATAACTTCATCGCCACGATGCTTGCCAACGACACCTTGCACGGCATGGACGCAGATGCCACATGGACGCTCGATGGGACCCATTACGCCTCCGGCGGGCACACGCTCACTTTCTCCAACTTCGAAGACCTGATCGGCGGCAGTGGCGCCGATGCCATGACCTTTGTCGGCGCGCGCTCCTATCACCTCATTCTGGGTGGATTGGGCGACGACTCGTTCGCCTTTGCCAATGGCGCAACGCTGACGGTCTCCACTTACCTGGACGGGCAGGGCGGAAGCGATTGGCTCGATTACAGTTTGTATCTGACTCCGATTAGCGTGGTGCTGCCGAATGGAGCAACTACGGCAATCAATGGCAACGCGCACGGCGCTTATATTAATATCGAGAACGCTAAAGGCGGCTCGAACAACGACTTATTCATCGGCGACAACTTCAACAACATCTTCCACGGCAACGCCGGCGACGATCTCTTCCTCTTTGATGATCGTTGGGGCAACGACGTCTTTGAGGGCAATGCCGGCACTGACACGGCCGACCTCGCCACGATCACCGAACCGATCACCTGGACGATCAAGACAACCGGTTTTAGCGCGCTGAGCGGCACGAACAGCATCATCAGCACTACGCACAGCGTTGAGCGCATCCTCAGTGGCACGAAGGACGATTACTTTATCTACGAAAACGCCGCGACTCTCCCCGGTGCCAGCTTCATTGATGGCGGCGGCGGCATCAACTGGATTGACTATACGCTTTACACAACCGGTGTTGCCGTTGATCTCACGGCAGGCACGGCGACCAATCCACTTCTACTTGCCAACTTCCGCCACGTTTACGGCGGCAAGGGCGCTGATACGATCAGCGGCGATAATTTCGACAACATCTTCCGCAGCAATGGCGGCGCAGATCATATTGATGGACTCGGCGGTTACGACCGACTCGACTTTTCGGCGGATGTGACCGGCCACAATGTGACGCTCACGGCGCTGGGCGGTGTTGATGGTTTCGACGGCGCGTTCGATGGCATTAGCACGTTTGCCAACATCAGTCTGATCAACGGTAGTAGCGCGAACACCGATACGCTGACCGGCATGAACGCCCCGGCGACTTGGCAACTTGCCAGCAACCAATACGTCAGCACACGCACGCTGGATTGGACGGGCTTTGAGAATCTCACTGGTGGCAGTAGTGCTGATAGATTTATCATCAATCAGCCCTTCACTTTCAATCTGAATGGTGGCGTAGGCGATGACCGCTTTGAATTCAGTGGCACGGGTGCGTTGACCGGAACAATTAATGGCAACACCGGCAGTGACCTACTCGATTACTCTGTGTACAGCAACGCTATCACGATCTCACTCAATGCCCCAGGTGGCAGTGACGGTTTCAATGGTAATGCTACGGCGATCAGCGGCGGGTTCAGCAATATAGATAACGTGATCGGCACCACCTTGAACGACACGTTGAACGGCGCGAACCTTAATAGCAACTGGACGTTTGGCGCGACGAATCAGGTTGCCGTTGGCGCGAATACGCTCACGTTTTCCAGCTTTGAAAGTCTCAATGCCGGCACGGGCAATGATACCTTCGCCTTCGTCGGCAGCGCGATGTTCAATGGCACGATGGATGCCGGGAGCGGCAACGACACGCTGGATTATTCCGGGTATCTCACCGCTCGTTACTTCACGCTGAGCGGCGTGGGTGCGGATGGTTATCACGGCACCGAAGCGACGATCAGCGGTGGCTTCCGCAACATCCACAACATTATTGGCAGTGCCGCCGCCGCCACCACCGATACTGTGCGCGGCTTGGATGTAGATTCTTGGTGGGAGGTAGATGGCACAAATCGTTATAGCACCAATGCCGCATTCACCAACGCGCTCAATTTAACCAGCGTCGAGAATCTGTTCGGCGGCTCCGGGCTGGATATTTTCACCGTGAGCGGCACCCAGTCGGTTGAGCTGCGCGGCGGACCTCAAACAGATACGTTCATATTCAACGATAGCACGGTGTTGGATGGCACGCTCGATGGCGAGGGCGGCGAGAACAACACCTTCGATTACAGCCTGTGGATCGCTGCACACCCGGTCACCGTTAACCTCTTTGCTCATGCAGCAACGAACACGCGCGGCATCTACAACATCCAAAAAATTATTGGCAGCGCGGGGAATGATACTCTCCTCGGTAGTTCTTCCGACGAAATTTTCATCGGCGGACCTGGGAATGATACGCTCGCCGGCGGCGATGGCAACGATACCTACAGTTTCGCCGACGGGTGGGGCGTGGATACTGTCACCGAGAATCTGGGCGAAGGCAACGACACGCTCGATTTCTCTGCCGTAACGCTACCGCTTACCTTCAATGTCGGCAGTGCGATTGTCGGTGACGGCACGGGTAATACAGTCACGCATACCCCGGCGAATGTCGAGAACCTGATTGGTGGCGTAGCCAATGACGTCTTCATCTTTGCAAATGGCGTGACTCTTGCTAACAGCACTGGCACGATTGACGGCGGCGGTGGCACGGCTAACACGCTTGACTATTCACTGTACACGACCGATGTGACAGTCAATCTGATGAGCGGTCTAGCGACTGGCACGGCGGGCGTCACGCGCATCCAGAATATTTCTGGCGGTGCGGGCAACGATACGTTGGTTGGCGATAACGCGGCAAACGTCATCCTTGGCAATGCCGGCGACGATACCATTACCGGCAATGGTGGAAACGATGCGCTCAGCGGTAGTTTGGGCAATGACAGTTACCTCTTCGCGAACACTTGGGGCATTGATACGCTAGTGGATGTCGGTGGCACAGACACTCTGGACTTCGGCACAGCAACCGCCAATTTGAACTTCCATATCAATCTCGCTGACATCACAGTTGACTCTGGCGCGAACACCTTGACCGTTGCCAATAACACTATCGAGAAGTTGTTGGGTGGCTCGGGCAACGACATCTTTATCTTTGCCAATAACGCGAAATTAGTTGGCGCTACCCCCGGCACGTCCATCAATGGTGGCGGTGGCGTCAACACAATTGACTACTCTGCTTACAGCACACCGGTCTCTGTTAATCTTTCAACAGGCGCGGCTACCGGTGTTAATGAATTATTGAATGTGCCGCAGGCGGGTGGCATCGCCAATATTCAGAATGTGATCGGCAGCCCGGCGGGCAACGTGATCTGGGGCGACAATGGACCGAACACCTTTACGATTAATCATGACGTGGGCGGCGGCGCGGTCAATGACATTATCTACGGCTTGGGCGGGGATGATACTTACATCTTCTATCAAGATGTGCCGTGGGGCAACGATGTTATCCACGAAGACCCCGCTGGTGGCAACGACACCTTCGACTTCAGCCACATCACTGCCGCACTTAACTTCACGCTCACCACTATCATTCAAGTCGCCAGCGCGCTTGGGACTATCGCCACGCAATCCGGATTGAACATCGAAAATCTGATCGGTGGCAGCAACCTGAATACACTTAGTCTGGCGGCGTTAGCGGGTGGTCTCGCAGTGACACTGCGCAACGTCGGCACACTCGGTGGGTTTGATGGCTCCATTGCTCCGCTCGGCATCAACTTCTCTAACTTTGATGTCATGACGGGCAGCGCGGGTGCAGATACACTCACTGGCACGGACTTGGCTGGCAGCACTTGGACGCTGGATGCGACCAACCAGTACGTGGTCGGCGCGGACACATTCACTTTCGCCAGTTTTGAAACGCTGACTGGCGGCAACGCCACGGATCTGTTCAATCTCAACGGAGCGCGCGCGTTTGATCTCAACGGCGGACTTGGCAATGATTCGTTTGTCTTTGCCAACGGCGCAACGCTCACCGGCAAGATTGATGGGCAGGGCGGCAATGATACGCTCGACTGGTCTGTTTACGCCAGCGCGCGCAACGTCACTCTGACCAGCACTGGCACGGATGGATTCAACGGCACACAAGCGACCATCAGCGGCGGCTTTGCCAACATCAACAACTTGATCGGTAGCGGTGTGAACGATACACTCAATGGCGCGAACTTTGCTGCAACGTGGACAATCGGCACGCCGAATCAGTACATGGTCGGGGCGAACACGCTCACCTTCAATAGTTTTGAAACCCTCAACGGTGGCACTGGCACAGATACGCTCATCGGTCCAAACCCGCTGCACACATGGAACATCACGGCGAACAACGCTGGCGATATTGACGGCACGACCAACTTCACCAGCATGGAGAATCTGATCGGCGGAAGCGGCGATGATACGTTTGTCTTCGGTGCGGGCAGAACGATCTCCGGCACCATTGACGGCGGCGCGGGCAGCAACACGCTCGACTACACAGCCTACACCACAGCTGTCACTATCAATCTAATTAACGGAACTGCCACCGGCACGGGCGGTATTGCCAACATTTTGAATTTTATCGGCGGCTCGAACACCGGCAATCAGCACTTTGGCTCGAACGCCGCCCTCAACTGGACGATCACTGCCAACAACACAGGCAGCACTGCCACCTTCACCTTCCAGAAATTCCAGAACCTGATCGGCGGTACGGGCAATGACAATTTCATCTTTGGCAACGGCTTTGGAGTCGGCGGCACGATTGATGGCGGCACCGGCATGAACTTGCTCGACTATTCGAATTACAGCGCGGGCAACCCGGTCGCCGTGAATCTCCAGCTAGGTGTGGCGACGAACACTGGCGGCGTTCTGCGCTTCCAGAATCTCACTGGCGGCAGCGGCGACGATAATTTGTTTGGCGATGGCGGAGCTAACATTATCAAGGGTAACGCTGGCGCAGATTTGATTGACGGCGGCGCGGGCAACGACTCTATTTACGGCGGTACAGTCGCCGACATTCTCGGCGGCGGCGCGGGCGATGACACATTCTTCTTTGAGGACACTCCGGGAGCGGATGTTGTCGTTGAGAACGCTGCCAGCGGGAATGACACCCTCGACTTTACTCTCCTCACTTCCGGTCTCACCTTTACTTTTGCCGCTGTCCAGAACGTCGAGAACTTAATCGGCTCATCCTTCGACGATACCTTCCGATTCAACGCTGGCGCGATCTTCGGCAACATTGATGGACGGAGCGGGAACAACACACTCGACCTGAACCTCTATACGTCCGCCGTGACCATCACGCTTAACGCACCAGGCACGGTTGGCTTCAACGGTTCGGTCACAGGAGTGCTCACTTCATTCAGCAACATCACAACAATCGTTGGCAGTGGTGTGGCGGGCGATACGCTTAACGGCTTGAATGCAGTCGCGGCGTGGAATGTAACCGGCGCGAATGCAGTTCAGTATGTCAGTGGCAACACGCTGGCGATTTCAGCGGTCGAGAATCTCAACGGCGGCACTCTGAACGACACACTCAGCTTCGCGGCATTTGGGACGGCACGTAACATCGCGTTTGCGGGCGTTGGCACAGTAGATGGCTTGCGTCTGACTGAAGCCGCGTTCACCGGCACATTTGATAACATTAACACTCTGGTTGGCGGCACAGGCAATGACACTCTAACGGGATTGAATGTCGCTAACGTCTGGACGATTGGCGTAACGAATCAATACACCAGCGGCGGGCGGACAATTACTTTCTCTGCGATAGAGACAGCTCAAGGTGGCACCGCCGTTGACACCTTTAACATCGGTGGTGCGGCAGCGCTCAACCTCAACGGCGGCGCGGGCGATGATGCCTTCAACTTCTCCGGCACGGCGCTTCTCACTGGCACGATCAACGGCGAAGGCGGGAACGATACACTGAGCTACAGTGCATACACCAACGCGGCTGTTGTGACGTTCACTGCGGCTGGCACAGACGGTTTCAACGGCAACGCCACAGGCGTGAGTGGCGGCTTCAGCAACCTCAATAACCTCATCGGCTCAGCGCAATCAGATACGCTCACCGGCATGAACGTCGCCAGCGAGTGGACCATCGGCACGCCTCTTCAGTACACCGACGGCGCGAATACGTTTACCTTCTCTGCGATTGAGACCGCGCAAGGCGGCACAGGCGTTGACACCTTCAACATCACTGGCTCGGCAACGTTGAATTTAAGCGGCGGGCTTGGCGATGATCTGTTCAACTTCAGAGGCGGGTCGGTGAGTGGTGTGGTAGATGGGCAGGGCGGCAATGACACACTTGACTACAACACATCCAGCGCGACACTTGTATTGAGCGCACCTGGCGGCACAGATGGATTCAGTGGAACGACGACGGGTGCAGGCGGCGGCTTCGCCAACATGAACACACTCGTCGGTGGCGCGGGCACTGATAGTTTGACGGGTCCGAACAGCGGAGCGATCTTCAATTTGACTGGCGCAAGGATGGGTGATGTAAATGGTGTGTTCGCCTTCACGGCTGTCGAGAACCTGTTTGGCGGCACGGGTGCAGACACCTTTGTCTTTGCCGACAACGTAAACTTCAACGGCGCACTGGACGGCGGCACAGGCACAGATTTGCTTGACTATTCGGCGTTCCTTGCGACCCATGCGGTGACAGTGAACTTGGGCGCGAATACTGCCACCGGCACCACCGGCATCTCGAACATGGAGAACATCACTGGCGGCGCGGGTGCAGACTCACTCACAGGCAGCGCAGGCAACAATGTCATCACAGGTAATGCGGGCAACGATACACTGACCGGCGGCGTGGGAGATGATACCTTCACCTTCTTCAATGTGTGGGGTGCGGACACCGTCACCGAAAGCGCAGGCGATGACATGCTTGACTTTGCCAATGTGACTGCTGCTCTCCTCTTCACCTTCAACGGCACAACTGTCACGGTTGCAGCCGGACTCAACACGGTGGCACACACCGGCAACACCATTGAGAATTATCTCGGCAGCAGCGCCAACGACCAGTTCAATATCGTCAATACACAATCGCAGATTCTCAAACTGTTTGGCGGTCCTGCGAATGACACCTTCGACTTCGGCGCGAATGCCGCACTGACCAATGCGATGAGCCGCATTGACGGCGGCAGTGGCGCAGACACACTGAGCTATCAGGCGTATTCAACACCCGTGACGGTGAACTTGTCGCTCGGTTCGGCAATGAACCTCAATAGCGACGCTGCTAATTTCGTCGCCAACGTCGAGAACATTATCGGTGGTAGTGTCAACGACCTTCTGACCGGCGATGCGGCGAACAACATGATCAACGGTGGCATGGGCAACGACATCCTGACCGGCGGCGCGGGTGATGATACCTACGTCTTTGAAAACGGCTGGGGCGTGGATGATCGTGTTATCGAAAATGCTGCGGGCGGTTACGACACACTTGATTTCTCCCTTGTCTCGGTTGCGGTGACTATTGACTTCAGTGTTCTTACCGTCACCGACGGCACCAACACGACTACACACCTCGGCGGAAATATCGAGAACATTGTTACAAGCACCAACAATAGCAACACACTTGATCTCTCTACATCGCCCTCTGCTCACACGGTTGTCCTCACCACAGCCAATCTCTCCGGTGGGTTTGATGGTTCGGTGGACGGCGTCAACTTTATCAATGCCAGCGTCGTGATCGGCGGAGTGGGGAACGATACCCTCACTGGTACGAATTTGGCGGGTAGCGTTTGGACGATTGGTGCAGCCTTCCAGTACGCCGTCGGTGTAAACACGCTCACCTTCAGCGCGATTGAAACTGCTATTGGCGGCAGCAACAATGACACCTTCAACATCAGCGGCTCGCGGACGATTAACCTCAGCGGCGGTTTGGGGAACGACCATTTCGTGTTTGCGAATTCGGCGACGTTGAATGATTCGATTGACGGGCAGGGCGGAAACGACACACTTGACTTATCTGCTTACACAAGTGCGCGTAATGCCACACTGACCGGCGCTGGCAGTGATGGTCTCAACGGCACACAGTCTGCAATCAGCAGTGGTTTTGCCAACATCAACAAGATACTGGGCAGCAGCGGCAGTGGCACAGATACATTGACCGGCGCGAATTTCGATGCGACCTGGTATTTGCATGATGGTTTCGTGGACCAGCAGTACACCCTCGGCGCACAGACGTTAACCTTCTCTAATTACGAGTATGTGATCGGCGGCAGTGCCGGTGACATTTTCCAGGTTGCTGACAATAAGACGATTGACCTCTTCATCAATGGTGGATCAGGTTCCGACACGATTGATTACAACGCCTACTCGACCCCAGTAGTAGTCAATCTCCTTGCCGGGGCAGCGACGAATGTTACACATCCTCTCGTCAGTATTGAAAACGTCACGGGCGGCAGTGGGAATGACACTCTCGCCGGAGATAACGGGGCGAATATTCTCAACGGTGGACCCGGCACAGACACCCTGACCGGCAGACAAGGCGACGACACCTATCTCTTTGGCAATAACTACGGCACAGATACCGTCATTGAGAATGCGGGCGAGGGCAACGACACAATGAGCTTTGTGCTGGTCACGTCTGGCAATGCGCTCACCTTCGCCTTCACCACAGCGGATGTCAACGTGATTTACGGCGCGAACCTTGCCACACACGCCGCGACGAATGTCGAGAACTTCATCGGCGGGCAAGGCAATGACCGCTTTGAGTTCCGCGACTTTGTAGCCGTAGTTGGTTTCCTTGACGGTTGGACAGGCACCGACACCTTCATCTGCGTCAACTGCGAGAAGGCGCGGCGCTACGTTCTTACCGATCTGGGCGCACAGGACGGCTTCAAAGGTACAGAGCAAGCATCCTTCGCCTACTTTACGGATATGGAGACGTTGATCGGCAGCCGCGATATTGACTCGCTCACCGGTTTAGATGGCGTCTCCAGCACCTGGCGCATCAACTCTACGGCAGCCAATCGTCATCTGTATAACACTTACGAGTGTGCCACATGCCTGGGCAGAGTACTCTCCTTTGGCACCGATGGCTCTGAACCGCTCAGTGCAATTGAGAACTTGGTTGGCGGCACTGGCAACGACAACTATATCTTCAGCGATGGAGGCACTCTGCCGCCGGTCAACAGCAGCATAGATGGCAGGACGGGTATCAACTCGCTGGATTACACCGCTTATACAACGCCGGTCTCGGTCATGCTCAGCTACACGCTGGTGATCGCCAATGTACCCCCTACCACGCCTCCGATCCTGCCTCCCGCCACACCTCCATTCCTCTTCACGGGTGCAAGCGATGGCGCGGCGGGTATCACGAATGTCACCGGTTCGCGCACAGCTGCCAATGCCATCTATGGAAACGATCTGGATAACACGCTCATCGGCGGCTCGGCTAACGACATCATCTACGGCATGGGCGGGAATGACTGGATCATTGGTGACCGCGGCTCCGATACTTTGCGGGGCGGTATTGGCACGGATACAGTGGACTACAGTGGCACAACCACCGCCGTAAACGTCAACCTCGCCAACCACACGCTTGTGGTCGGCGCGGGATCCGGCACGATCGCGAGCATCGAGAATATCATCGGCACAGTTTACGCCGACACGCTGACTGGCGACAGCGAAAACAACCTCATCCTCGGCGGCAATGGCAACGATGTGATGGATGGCTGGGCGGGCTTTGACACCTTCCGCTTCACTGGCACTTGGGGCGATGATGTTCTCACCAAGACCGGCAGCGGCATTGACACCCTCGACTTCTCGACCACATCTGCCAATATGACAGTCACGCAGTCTGTTGGCTTGACGACGATTGTCGGCAACGGATACACAGTGCGGCACACCAGCTCCGGCGCGATTAATCAAGTAGGTCTGTTGACCGGGTCTGGCACCGACACCTTTATATTCAATGGCGCTACCCGGATGTCGGGTGAAGTGAACGCTGGCAACGGATTGAACACACTCGATTTCACCAACCACACAATTTCGTCGAATGTTCTGATCACCCGCTTAGGCACGCTGGTCGGTTTCGCTGGCTCGGACGACATGGTGATCCAGAATGGTTTCGATAATATCTCCGTCATGGTGGGCAGTGTTCTCGTTGCTACCGACACACTGCGCGGCTTGGATGCCGCCAACGCTTGGGACATCCATGCGACATTGAGTGACCCGACCAATACCTACACCGCGCTGGGTCGCACCCTCATATTCTCTTATTTCGATAATCTGGTGGGCGGAGTGCAAGCGGACATCTTCACACTGACGGGCACGCAAACCAATAACATCTTTGGTCAGGGCGGAGATGATACGGTGATATTCAACAACAACGCCGTCCTTGTTGGGCGCATTGATGGCAGCGGCGACGGCGACACGATTGACTTCTCGCGCTACACGACCGGGCGCAATGTCGTCCTCCTTGACCTCGGCACGACGGATGGACACCAAGGCAGCGCAACGGGCATCGTCTTCACCGGACCCGCTTTCGATAACATCGAAACGATCATCGGTAGCGGCGCGACCACCGATCACCTCACCGGACGTAATGTAGACGCCTACTGGGAAGTGGATGCCACCAATCGTTATGTGTCTTTCAATCCTGCTGTTTTGAACCCGATTAACTTCGCCGGAACCGAGAATAACACCACCACGCGGCGGCAGGTTGCTCTGGATGCCGAGACGGGTACTTCGGCAGCCTGGTTCCGCATCCTCAACTTCGGTTCGTTTGAGACGTTGCAAGGCGGCAGCGCCAATGACGTATTCCGCTTCGCCAATGCAAACGCGCTAGCAGCTCTCGGTGGCGGTGATGTGGATTACTTCCTGTTTAGCAATGGTGCGGTGTTGACCGGCTCTATTGACGGACAAGGTGGTCGCGATACGTTTGACGAATATCAATATGCAAGCGCGCGGAATTTCGTTGTGGCATCGCTCGGATCTACCGACGGGTTCAACCTCACCGAAGCGACAAGCATCGTTGGCTCAGCCTTCAACATTGACGAACTTGTTGGCAGCCAGACATTCATTGACTCTCTCACGGGTTTGAATCAAACCAGTCAGTGGACAATGAATGTGTTGCCTCTATTTAGCCAGTACATCAGCACCAACACTTTGTACTTTGCGTCCGTTGACACGTTGATTGGCGGCAGCGCGGCGGATACCTTCTCTTTTGCAGACACCTTCTCCTTGGCGGGTTACGTGGATGGACGCGGCGGGAACGATACGCTCGATATGAATCTGTATGCCAGCAGTCGGAACTTCGGGTTGAACGTCGCCGGGTTGACTGATGGTTACGATGGCACAGCCAGTGGAGTAACGGGCGGCTTCTTCAACATCAACAGCATCGTCGGCAGTGCGGCAGCCAATGACACGTTAGTGGGCTTGGACGTTGATAGTGAATGGCGGATTGATGGTGCTGTTAGCGGAAGTTACACGACTCTCAATACGTTGGCTTTCTCGGGTGTCGAGAACTTGACCGGTGGTATTGGCAAGGATCACTTCGCCTTCGCAGGTAATGGAACGGTTGGCGGGACGATCACTGGCGGCTTGGGTGTTGATCTAATGGATTACACGGCTTACTCGGTCGGCATCACCGCTTATCTCAGCACACCTACTGCAACCGGCACAAACGGCGTCTACGGTATTGAAAACCTAACCGGTAGCAATTTCGATGATGATCTGTCTGGCGATGTTGCAAACAATGTCATCACTGGTGGACTTGGTAGCGACACGATCAATTACAGCGCCAGCACTGTTTTTGTCACTGTGAATTTGACTACGGGAATTGCCACCCGTATTCTTCCTCTTCCGATTGGAACCGACACCGACACGCTCATTGGCATTGAGAACATCATTGGCAGTCCATTCGATGACTTCCTCACCGGCAACAGTGGGCCGAACATTCTGACAGGCGGCGCGGGGATTGATACTCTAGTAGGTGGCGCGGGTGATGACACCTACGTCTTTGCCGATAACGCTGGCGCGGACATCCTCGCCGAAACATCCGGTAATGGCACAGACACCTTCAACTTCACCGCAGCTGCCGGAGCTCTCACCCTCGATCTGAATGTTGCGAACTTGCTTGTAACCGGCACGGGCATCAATCTCAATTACGCTGGCACTTCTATCGAGAATCTCATTGGCGGCAGCGGAAATGATCAGTTCAACGTCAACTCTGCTTGGACATCAAGCCTGCGCGGCGGACCCGGCAGCGATAGCTTCTTCTTTGGAAATGGCGTAGCTCTGATCGGTCAGGTGGATGGTGGTGCAGGTAACGATACACTCAACTATGCAAATTATGGCGCGCCAGTCAACATCACGCTCACTACGGCTGACGCTGACGGCTTCGACGGAACTGCCTCGAATATCAGCAGTGGCTTCTTCAACATTGATTCGCTAGTTGGCAGCACAGCCGCAGACACGCTCACCGGTTTCGGCGCACCAGCGACCTGGGAAATTGACGGCACGAATCGTTACATCGTCGGGGCAAACGCGCTCAACGTCAACGGCTTTGATAATTACGTCGGCGGCAGCGGTGTGGATACATTCCAGATCAGCGCGGCGCAAACGCTCAACCTCAGTAGCGGCGCGGGCGACGATACATTTATCTTCAATCCGGGTGCGGCAGTGACTGGTCGTATTGACGGCGGCACGGGTTGGGACAAGTTGGATTATTCAAACTATGGCGCGGATGTGAACGTCAGCCTGCCGACGGGTTCGGCAACCGCGGTCAACGGCGGCGCCCCCGCAAGTGTCAGCGGGATCGATCAAGTGATTGGCAGCAACCTCAATAATACTCTCGAGGGCACCGACGGTGATGACATCTTGGTCGGCGGCGCTGGCACCAATACCCTCATTGGTCATAAAGGCAACGATCAATACATCTTCAGCGGCAACACTTGGGGCACGAACACCGTGGTTGAGAATGCTGGCGAAGGCACTGACGTGATTGACTTGTCTGGCGCAACGCTGTCGCTGACGTATACCTTTGGAGCCGCAATGGTCAACGTGAGCGACGGCACGAACTCGATCACGCACAACGGCGGCAATGTTGAGAATTATATTGGCAGCACGACGGTTGCTAATAACTTTGTCTTCCAGAACGGCGCGACGGTCAACGGGAATATCCTCGGCGGCAGCGGCACTGATACGCTCAACTTCAATGGTTACCTCACGCCGCGCAATGTCGTGTTGACGGCGCTCGGTACGCAGGACGGTTTCCGGGGCACAGTCAACGGTATTGGCGGCACGTTTGACAACGTGAACGCCATCACGGGCAGTGGCGTTGCAGGCGATACGCTCACCGCACTGAATACGACAAGCACCTGGCAAGTTGCAACGACCTACACCGACAATGCCAGCTCACGCGCGCTGACCCTCTCGCAGTTCGAGACGCTCATCGGCGGCAGCGGCAGCGACACATTTAATATCAGTGGTGCGTTGACTAACGATCTGCGTGGCGGCGCGGGCGATGATGTGTTCAATCTCGCGGCGGGCGCAACATTGAACGGAACGATTGACGCCGGTGCAGGCACGGACTTGCTCGACTATAGCCTGTACAACACCGCAGTCGTCGTTGACCTCGTCGTTGGCACGGCGACTAACACTAACGGCATACTCGGCTTCGAGAACGTCAAAGGCGGTAGCGCAAGCGATACATTGAACGGCGACGCGGGCAGCAATGTTCTGTGGGGCAACGCCGGAAATGATACCGTCAACGGCGGAGGCGGCGACGATACACTCTACGGCGACGCGGGCGATGACGTACTCGGCGGTGACAACGGCAACGATACAATCTATGGCGGCGCGGGAGATGATACCCTCAACGGCGGCGATGGCAGTGATGTATTGTTCGGTGAGGCAGGCGCAGATAATATCAATGGCGGCAATGATAACGATACGATCTGGGGTGGAACCGGCAACGACACCTTGAGCGGCAACGCCGGCAACGACACGTTCGTATTTGAGAACACTTGGGGCGTGGATACGATTGCCGAGAATGTCGCTGGCGGCACTGATACGATGGACTTCTCGCGTGTCACCACAAGTATCACGGTCACGCTGGGCAGTGTCACGGTAACCGATGGTCTGGGGAATACCGCTACACACAGCAACACAAACATCGAGAACGTGATCGGCAGCAGCGTGAATGATACGTTCATCGTGAACGGCGCGCAGACCCTCAACCTGTTCGGTGACGCTGGCGACGACGAATTTAGATTCAATAACGGCGCGACGTTGACCGGCACGATTGACGGTGGCGCGGGCAACGACACCCTCAACCTTTCAAATTACGTAACCGCACCAAGTGTCACGCTAAACGGACTTGGCACAAGCGACGGCTTTACCGGATTGGTCGCAGTCATTGTTGGAGATTTCCGCAATGTCAACGGACTTGTGGGCAGCGGCGCTGGCGGCGACACATTGACCGGTATGGGCGCGATGAGCCAGTGGCAGGTGAATGGCGCCTCGAGCAGCTACACGACCAGCAGCCGCACGCTCTCCTTCTCTGGCTTTGAGACACTGCAAGGCGGCGCGGGCAATGACACATTCACGATCAGCGGCAACCAGACGAACACCTTGCTCGGCGGCGCGGGCGACGACACCTTTGCTTTCAATGCGAGCGCGCGGCTCTTCGGAGATTTCGACGGTCAGAGCGGCTATGACACTTTGGACTTTAGCCAGTATTTGACGGCACGCACGATCACGCTGACCGCTTTCGGCGATGTGGACGGCTTGATCGGTACTGACAATACCACCCGAACACCGACCGCCTTCACTGACCCATTCAACAACATTAACTATCTGATTGGCAGTTCCGACCCGATCAATTCCGATGTACTGATTGGTATGGATCGCGACAACACTTGGGAGATTGATGGGACGAATCGCTACATGACCAATCCGACACTTGACTTTTCGTTAATTGAAAACACGGCGGGTGGTGGCGGGAGTGATACCTTTACCGTTAGCGGCGCGCAGAACATCAGCCTGCTCGGTGGAGCCGGGGACGATACCTTTGTCTTCAACAACGGCGCGAGCATCACCGGCAGTGTGGGCGGCGATGGCGGCACAGACACGCTCGACTTCAGCCGCTACACCACTGGCGTCACTATTAATCTTGTCACTGGCGTGACAACCGGTGCTGCGGGCGGCAACGGCGGCATGGAGAATGTGTATGGTGGCAGTGGCAACGATACGATAACCGGCAATGCCAGAAACAACATTCTGTCGGGCGGCGCAGGCAACAATATCCTGGACGGCGGTCCTGGTATGGATACCGCGCTCAATCCGGGTCCGGGAGACACTCTGATTAGTATTGAAGGCGCTGTGTATCCTCCGGCATTGCCTGTTGTCGTTGTTGGCGCACCCGGCGAAGAAGTGAGAACGGTTGTCTGTCCTGTGGGTCGGCTTGTGCCGGGGACGGGTTGCGTGGTTGATCTTTTGAGTCCAAACAGCCCGACAACTTTCTCCGCGCCGATGTTCGGGATTACTGTGGCAGTTGAGCCGGGTGCAGCTCCAACAGGCAGCACGGTGACGTTCATCGTCGGCACAACGGATTGGGGTCCGTCTCCAATAGCGCCGATCATCGTCAGTGGTCTGGGCACAACCTACCTGACTCAGCTTCAGAAGCCGCCGATCCTGGTCACCCGTCTGGGTATGCCTGATCTGACACTGACCCAACTTCAAAATATTTTCTTCGCGGGCGCAACGATTACGATCTGGATTACTACCGCAGATGGAATTCAAATTTTTACAACAGGCGCACCTATCCGGCTTACCTTCGCTATACCCAAAGGGCTGGTGGTACCCGTTGGAAGCGTCCTGATGATTGCCTACTATCATTCGCAGTTGGGCTGGGAGTTCATCACGGCAACGCGCGTCGAAAACTCTCTGGTCGTGGTTGTGTATGCACCCGGAACGTATTTCATCGCGGTAGTGCCGCAAGTGCTGCTCTCCAATTTAGCGGCGAGGTAGATCAGCTGCTCTAGAGCAAATCTCGATTTCATTTACGGTAAAAAAAATTTTAACCGTGGAGCGCAAAGTTGGCTGACGGAATCAATTTCTTGGCGCGCGGCACTGAAGAAGCGCGGCTTTCAAATTGCTTTCAGCATGGGTCTTATGCTATTTTGTTTTGGTTGGGCGGGCATGACGCGCGAAGTGTGAGAGCAGGTGGTGTGGGGGTTGTGGGGGATCGCTTTTGCCTATTACGCTTGGAGTGCGGGGCGCACGAAGTAGCGAGTGAAATAAGTTGGAAATCTGAACATTTCTTTTTCCTCTCAACGTTTTCGAAAATGCAAGGCTCTGTCCGTATATGGACGGAGCCTTGTTTGTTAAAGGGGATGGGGCTTGGACTATAATGGTTGCTCATCCCCATTCTTCGTCAGTCAAACTTTACAATCAACTGGGGCATCATCTATGACCAAACTTTTTCAGCGCCTTTGGCTTATCATCGAACCAGTTTCAAGCATCCTTGTTCTCGCCATTCTCGTGGCGTACACTGTTGCTCTTTTAATTCAGACCCCATATGCCGGTTTTCATTGGGAGACAGGCAATAAGGAAATACGAGCGATCTATGTGTCGAGCGCCGAAGCGCTTAAGGTAGGGGATCGTATAACCAAAATCGGCCCCGTCAACATGGGTGACTACGACGCCGATCTTAGGATGACGTTATTTGACAACGTGAAGGCCGGGGAGATCGTGCCGATAACGGTGAGGCGCGGCGAGCAGGTGTTCATTGTAGACTGGAAATTTCCCGGCTACTCCAGTGACGAGTTTTGGGGGCGGATGAGTAATCAATGGTGGTTGGCGTATCTTTTTTTGGGTGCCGGTATTCTTGGGTTATGGTTTTTGCGTCCCAAGGATACTGGTTGGCGATTATTCATCGCCTTCAACTTCTTGACGGCGATCTGGCTTATTGCCAGCAGTGTCTCACGTTCACATACTTGGTATAGCGCGATCACGTTGCGATCGGCTATTTGGTTATATGTCCCTGTCAGTTGGCATCTCCATTGGGAGTTGCCGCGTCCACTGAGACAATTTCCTAAAGGTGTGTGGTGGGCATTGTATGGGGTCGCCGCGTTACTGACTGCAGCGGAATGGTTCCAGTGGGTGCCAATCAATGCATACGTGATGGGTTTTCTGTCCGCGTTTGCAGGTAGCGCACTATTGTTCATCATCCATTTCATTTTACGTCGAGAAGATCGGCGCAGTCTCTTTCCGATTTTGATCGCCGTGCTGTTTGTCTTCGCAATGCTGATTCTTTTAAGCAGCGTACAAATTGTCAAACAAGTCACTCCTGTTTTCTTCTCGACCTTGCTTACAATGCCCCTCTTGCCCGCCGCCTACTTTTGGGCGGCGCATCGCCGCCGGTTTAGCAGTCGTGAACTGCGATCCAACGATGTTTTCATTACTTTTATATTTCTGGGGTTGCTCGGTGCAGGTGTTTTATTCGCGCTCTCTTTTCTAAAGCCGTATCTGGACTCGCCCGAGTCGAACATCGTCGTTGCCGTTGCGTTAGCCTTACTGGTTGCCCTGATTGCGATTATAGGGTTTGCGCCTTTCGAGCGTTTCGTTGAACGCCGCGTTTTGGGCGTCGTGTTGCCCAAAAAGGAACTGATCGAAGCATATTCTGCCCGTATCACGACCGGGCTCAAATTGCCTGCATTAGTAAAATTATTAACAGAAGAAGTTCTCCCAACCCTATTGATCCGCCAATCTGCTTTGATCGAAATAAATGATGGCGCCATTACTGTCATCTACGCTCAAAATGTGGAGGCGCGACAACTGCCGAGATACAGTGATCTACCTGTGTTGTTAGATAGCGCGGGTCGCTATCATGTCCCTGCCGAAAATGGATCGCTCCCATTGGGTTGGGCGCATCTTATTCTCGCACTGTCGGTTGAGCAAAAACCGCTGGGTGTTTGGTTGTTAGGACGGCATGACCCGGATGATTATTACAGCCCGCAGGAAATTAAAGTTCTGCAATCACTTACTCATCAAACGGCAATTGCTCTGACCAACATCTCGCAAGCCGAACAATTGCGCGCGCTCTACCAGCGTGATATCGATCAGCGTGAAGTTGAACGGGCGAGTCTAGCGCGTGAATTACACGATCGGGCGCTCAATGAACTGGCCGTGTTCAAGGATGGTCTTGGAGACGATGTTATGTCGCCGAATTCCCAAGACAGTTTTGAAAAAGCTATTACCAGTCTACGGCAGACAATTTCTGATTTGCGTCCCCGCATGTTGGATTATGGATTGTACTCGGCGCTGATGAGTCTGGTTGACGCCCTGCAAGATCGCGTTGGCGATAGCGTGAAAATAGTGCTGGAAGTACCCGAAGGCGAATCGGGTGTGCGGTATAAGGAACAGCTGGAGCTGTATACGTATCGCATTGTGCAGCAAGCGTGTGAGAACGCGCTGAAACATGCACAACCGCGCACACTCACTGTGCGCGGCAAACTCGAGGCGCAGTCATTTCATCTTGTAATCGAAGATGATGGTGCAGGGTTTGAGTTGACAGGAAAGAGCAATTTGGCAAAACTGCAAGGCGACGGTCATTTCGGCTTGGCGGGGATGTATGAGCGGGCATCTATCGTTGACGCCGATCTGCATATTGAGTCAGCCGCCGGACACGGTACGCGGGTTGAAATTAATTGGCGGTCTTCTAGTTAATAGGCAAACCGGGCAAACGTATAGACATTTGTAACGTCTTATTCTTTGTAGTATTGAAATTAGAGAGCGACTCTGCTATTGTGAAATGAAAGAGAGCACGATGGTGAAAGGCACTTGCCCATTTCCATTGTGGAGTTGGGTGGAGGATTCCTTATGCTTCCCAAAATTAGGCTGGCGATCCTGGATGATCATCAGGGCATTGTTGATGGTTACAGGTGGCGGTTGAGCAAGACCCCACAGATTGAAATTGTGGGGGTGGCTTCGTCAGGCGCAGAGTTGGAAGATTTGTTGCGGCGAACTGCTGTTGATGTAGTGTTTTTGGATGTTAACGTCCCTACGGCTGCCGATAATCCCAGCCCTTATCCCATTCTTCACATCATCCCAAGCTTAAAACAAAAATATCCCGCTCTCTCTGTTCTGGTCATTTCGATGATTACCGAACGCGCCTTGATCAATCGTGTTATGAAAGCTGGCGCAAGCGGCTATATCCTTAAGGACGATACTTCATCTATCAAAGAGCTGGGATCAATCGTGTTGAGGGTGGCAGAAGGAGAGATATACTTGAGTCGGCGGGCGCAACAAGAGATTCTCAAGCGTAAATTGGAAGATTTACCGGATCTCACACCTCGGCAATTGGAAGCGCTCTCGTTAGCGGCGGCTTATCCGGAGTTTTCTCGTGATGATCTGGCTGCCAAAATGTGCATCACCAGCTCCGGTGTGCGTAACCTGCTTTCTCAAGCCTACTTTCGCCTTGGGGTAACTAATCTTGCGACGGCGGTGGCGAAGGCGCGCCAGCTTGGTTTGATCACGCCACTACCCCTTTCGTTTCATTGATTGATAGAAACAACTGCCGCACCGGTTCAACTTGCTCCTCCAGCAAAGATTCCAGGGACTCCTTGTGTTGTAGTGGCATCGTTTGCAAAAGATCGCGCTAACGACCACCCGCTTCGCTAATGAGTGCTGCTGGCGAAATCGGAAGTTGCACTCATTTGCTTGGGGTACATCCAAGACACAGGCAAAAAACATCACTTCAATGGGCCCGTCCAAGCAGACCAGTGTCGGGCAAGAATAAAACTTAATGTGTTCTTGACGGAATCAAGCGCCGCAATCTCTTTGAGAGGTTGCGGCGCTTTGTTTTTAAGCTAGATTTTTGGGAAAGTTGAATAAGAATGTTGGACATGATAAGTTAATCAGCGAATTATTCTGTCTTGGGACAATCTGATTTTTCAAATGGATCGTGAGGATCGCGTAGTTTTTATCAGACGACGTTACAGAGGCTTGTTATCAACACTCTTTGGAAGGAACTTGCATCGCGTAGTCCAGGACTTACAGAATGATGATTGGATCAGAAGAAGCCACCTTTTTGAGTCAAGCAGTTCCGCCTTCTACACAACCCGAAGATGGCGAGATGGTGATCGTCGAAAATCGAATCGTGGAAGTGGTGCAAGCAGGCGATGTAACAGTCTCTGCTGACGACATCCTTTTTTTACATGATGCGCTTCGGTTGTTAGGCGACTCGCCCCGCGGGCTGGCGCTAAAGGCGGTGAACACATCCAATGTTAGGACGTTGCTGTGCGGCGTGGCGTGGAAGATCGTGGAAGGACTCTATGAACTGGAGCAAATCGATCAAGATGAATTGGATGGGGCGCGGCGACTGGTTATCCTGCTGGAT
>ORJL011265194.1_pt1 | contig 32485 bp, 37 predicted proteins | sample 1779941 | NCBI WGS metagenome assembly ORJL01 (sample SAMEA104232317, study PRJEB22302) | groundwater metagenome | biome: forest; feature: aquifer; material: groundwater | place: USA | collected 2011-08-07 | depth 5.8 m | reverse complement strand
CCCATTAGTGGAATCAACTTTTCTTTCTACATCAACAACGATGCCTTCAATTATGGCATTGGAAGGAATAGAAAAATTAAAGTCAGTTGCTTTAATATAATGCGAAATCTCGAAATCATCAATTAATACCCTTGCTCTTGAGTCATCAGATGCATCAACCCTTTCTGGATTTAACCAATTCTCTGTGCCAGTGCTGGCATCATCAATTGCAATTTCTGGATTGTTTGGCCCGGCAGAATCTGCAAAAGCAGCTGAGGTTAAGGCAAGACTGATTATTAGAAATAATGCAATGTTTTTGATATAATTCGTATAATTATTTTTACGCATCAAAATCCACACCCAACTTAAAAATATTAACTATTCTAAAGTAAATAATAGTTTTAACTATTTAATAGTAGAAAATAGAGATAGATATATAAATGTTTCGGCGGAGGGTTTAGAGGCATATAAAAGTATAATGCTTTAAGAAGTCTATGCTGATATATAGTGGCGGAAGTAAATAATTAATCGATAATTCCGCCAATATATCAGGAGGACACAAACTATTTTCAATCAATTATTTGTGTCCGACATTATAGATAAGAATAAAACAAATTTTAAATCAAATGATGATGTAGGTGCTTCTTCATCATCTGTAGGTGCCTTGGAGTTGGTCCAGTGTAAGTGCATGCTTGCGTTTCTTCTGGCTTTGTAATTGAACCACTTGAACTTACAACAAGACTGCACTTTCTTGTTTGTGCTCCTTGATGTGTGCATCCTGACCATTCAGAGCATTGCCCTCTTTGATAATATAACAAATTTTACTAGTAATCTACAGTTAAATATTTAAACTCAATATCCAATTGCCATCCTATGAACAAAGAAATATCAAAAATAATCGAAAAAGCTAAGAAAGACAAGGAAATTTTAGCAGTAGCTTTATTTGGCTCTAGTGTCAAAGGCGATGGCAGGGATATGGATATTTGCTTAATTCTTGATAGAAAGTACCCAAATATAGAAATGTCAAGAAAGAGACTTGAGTTTCTTTCAGAGACTGGCGATAATACTGATGTTCAGATATTCCAGCAGTTGCCTATTTATATTAGAGTTAGGGTTATAAAAGATGGAAAAATATTGCATTACAAAAATATGGACAAACTTTACGAATTGGTGTTTGAAGCAATAAAGGAATTTGAACTTTTTAAAAGAAGCTATGGGGATTATCTTGATGCAGTGGAAAATGGATAAAAAACGTATTTTGTCTAAGATTGATGAATTAGATTTATACCTCTCTGAAATTGAAAGTGTAATGCCGTCTAATTTTGAAGATTATAAATCTTCTATAGAAAAGAAAAGGGCTTGCGAAAGATTATTGCAAATATCTGTAGAAGTCGTGATTGATGTATGCAATCTTATTGTTTCGGAGCTAAAGTTAGGGTTGCCTGCTGACGAAGATGATATTTTTAACAAACTAGAAAGTAAAAAATTAATCAGTAAAAATTTAGGTAAAATACTTAAAAATATGAAAGGATTCAGGAATATACTTGTGCATAAGTATGGCACAGTAGATGATGAGTTAGTATTTGAGATTTTAATGGAAAAGCTAGGAGATTTTGATGAGTTCAAGAAGCAGATTTTAATAATTATCGGATAAATTAAAAATCAAATTATATTCTTATTTCCTCCTATATAAGTAATGATATCCATAATAACCTGCTGCTCCGACCAAGATAAGGACTATTAAGGCTATAATAATTCCTCCAGGAGTTTTCAATGCCGATATTACTGCGCCCGTTAATGCTGCGAAACCTGTTGGAGCCGTTAGAGTTGGAGCTGTAGTTGTTTATTTTCTTATTATTTTATTGATATTTTTGAAAAAGAATGAAGCATTATCAAATAACTCTTTAGCTGGCTCTTGGTTAGCTTGTGGTAATTTTTGATATGTGAACTTCCCTCTCTTTACTTTTTCTTTTGAAAATATGCCTAATAGCTCTTCTGCCCTTACCACCATCTTCTGATAAATTTTGAGCAATTCAACATCAAGCTTTCCTGTTTTAACAAGATATTTCTCAAAAGCTTCAAGAGTTTTCTTATGAACTTCGGGCGCTTCTGTTTTTATCTCTATTTTAATTAAAATTGCTTTGGCAGAATAAAAAATACAGTAATAAGAATGACTTATTACACTGCTATAAAAAGTAAATTCTTTCTCTAGCTTAAACTGCTCTTTTTGGATTGTGGGATTACTTGAAATATCAAAGAGCATCTGAGCAGCTACAAGCTCATTTTCTGCTCTCTGCAAATATAATTCGGCTTCGTCATTCACTTTTTCTTTCCTTTATAAGATTGCAATATGGAATATATCCATAATAAATAATGCTGCTTTTAAATATTTGTTTTCCAACGTTTTCAAAATCTGCTTTTAACATCTCTAAAAATTCACTTCTCGTAAAGATATGGTAGTCTATCGGAATAACTTCTCTTCTTTTTATTGTTTCTAAAAATGGAGCAATTTCCTTTTTTGTCCGCTCAGATTCCACAATTACAGCAATATCTAAATCTGACTTTTTAGTTGCCTCACTTTTTGCATAACTGCCAAATATGATCAATATAAATAATTCAGTGTGTTTAAAGATTCTATTTTGAATGTCCTCTAACACATTTTTAGGTATCCTGCTTTTTTTTATCTCAGATTCATTTATTAGATTAAGGTATGATAGTGTTAAATTGTTATTTAGATTTAAAGAGTATGTTGTTACATCTCCTATCTCTTTAGTTTTTACAATTTCTTGTTTCTGGAACTCTTTTAAAGCTATTTGCACTATATTGTTTGATTTTTGCCTGCTTTGCTGTTTAATTTGCTTAAAGGTTAGACTAGCAAAAATGTCCTTTTTGAATACAGATAGTATGTTTAATTGTTCTTTTGTTAGCATAGCAAGGCATAAAACAGAACTTCTATTTATATCTACCTATTTTTTGGTATTGTATTACCTATTTTTAGGTAGTATATAAAAGATTTCGGTTTGAATTAAGAAGAATATGGAAGTTGGCAGGATATATTCTTCTTCCGGAAGGCCTTTATCAAAATACTTAGAGCCAAAACTAAAAAATCTGACAGGCAATGATTTAAGATTATTAAACGTCAAATACATCGTCTTGGCAAAAGAAAGTGATTACAAAAATTACCTTTATCTCCTAGACCAAACTGATTTAGAACTCATTAAAGAAACAGAGAATCTTATCTTGCTGAAAAACAAACATGAAGTAAGCAAGTTCTACCAAGCAAATGATTTGGAAAAGGTGGATTTATTGCCGTTGAACTATGAGAAACTATCCCCCGTTAAATACAAAATAAATACGCCTTCAGAAAAATTCGTTATTTTCACAGAAAACTACAATAAAAACTGGCAATTAGGATACCAACATCCTTTGCAGCTTAATGCAGTAAATACTTATGAGTTTAAGGAAGGGCAAATTTTAATTTATAAAAGATTTAGAGCTTATTTGATTTCTTATATTATATCGGCGCTTGTATTTGCTTATCTGCTGGTTAGGCTGTTGAGCAGATAAACTGTATAGCCCAAAAAGGCATGCTAATGCCTATTGGTAACAGAATGCGAAAACATTTTTATTCAAAAATCGGTTAGTAGAAATACTTGCTTTTTTGGTTGGAAATCCATATGCCAATGAAATCTTCCGGGGTAACCATTTTAACTCCTTTAAACTCTTTAAGTTTCAGCAGATGCCTGTCATTTGTGATTACGTACTTCGATTTTCCCTCATAAGCCGCATCGATGAATTTGTTGTCTTTGGGGTCATCTTTAACAGCGTTAAAGTTCTGCTTGGGATTTACAAACGCAGACTTATCCCGAAGTTCATCTAATGAAGCTCTGATGTCTGCTTCATCCAAATCTGTTTTGCCAAGAATTTCATCGCGAAAACACACATCGTCATGCTCTTTAAAAATTTCCTCTGACGTGACATTCTCCAGTTCTCCGCTGGCAATCATGTGAAGAATTGTATTTGAGTTCCCAAGCCAGAATATGCCAGAAACAACTGCATTAGTGTCTAGAGTGACTTTCATTCTCTTTTCAAGCAGGGTGAGAACCGTACCTGACTTTCTGAATCAAGTCGTTAATTTCGGACTGAGAGATTTTCTTTTTTCTTGCTATCAATCTGTTTGTTGCTTCCAGGAATTTTTTGTTGACTTTGCCGAGTATTACACCATGATTTGAAGGAAAAAACATGACAGTTGTACCATTCTTAATACCTGCCCTTTTCCTTACGTCTTCAGGCAATTTGACAGTCCCGTCAGGACCCACTTCCGCTATTTCTATTGATTTTTGCATTTTTAACCACCAATGATTATATATATGACATTTATAATACTTTCGATTTGGAAAAGCCGGATTTAATGCCGTTGAACTATGAGAAACTATCCCCCGTTAAATACAAAATAAATACGCCTTCAGAAAAATTCGTTATTTTCACAGAAAACTACAATAAAAATTGGCAATTAGGATACCAAAAACCAAAATTAGAAGCTGTTAATGTTTACGAATTCAAAGGAGAAAATGCATTAGAATACAAGAGATTCAAATTATATCTGTTGTCTTATGTAATATCCGCCTTAGCGTTAATATTTTTAATAATCAAACTTAAATATAGCAAATGACACAACTTTTTAGACATAGAAATGCCATTTGCTTGTCGAAAATCGAAGATTTTCGAGCACTCGAAAACCGTAAGGTTTTCTTTGTAGAGCAAATCAAAGATTTGCGAATGCTCGAAAATCCTTTTAGGATTTATCGACATATTACGAGAGGACAACAATTGTCTAATAACTTTTGTCTTCGAGTATAACCTGCAAACCCAAATTTTCTTTCTTAATGAAAGCATCCTTTATTAACCTATTAATTTACTTACATGTAAGTAACATTTATATACTAGTTATCATACTTACATCCCATGCGAGGCGACAAACGAGAAAGGATACTAAGAGCATTGCTCAGCAGCAAAGAAGCGTTAAGCAAGAGCGAGCTGTCAAAGAGGGCAGAATGCAGCAGGCAGTGGGTTATCCTTTTCTTAAGAGAATTAGAAAAAAAGAAGCTGGTAAAAGGAACTTCTTCAATAAACAGGAAAAAGCTCCTGCAATATTGGATTAGCATTTCAAAAAAGCTGAAAAAATACAGAAGCTATATGGTCAAAGAGCCATTAGACCTGCTTAAAAAAACCAAGCTGAAATATGCCTTAACAACCTATCAGGCAGAAAGCATCGTGCAGCATTATCTTTTTCCATCAAGAGTAGACTTATACATAAAAAAAAGCGATTTAGATAGTTGGCACACCCTTATGACAAAAAATGGGCTGTATGGCAAAGGAAATGTCAGACTAATAATTGCAGACGAGCATGCAATGCAAGGGAAAAGGATTATAAACGGGCTTTCAATAGTGTCAATGCCTCAGCTTATTATTGATTTGACTAATGAAGGAGGCCCTTGCAAAGAGGCTGCTGAAATGCTCATGAAGAGGCTATAGATGTATAAGGAATTTGAAACCAGGACATCGTACAATTATCTGGAGGAAGTCATTAAAAATCTGAATGATCCAATCTGTATACTTGGAGGATGGGCAGTCTTCTTTCATGCAAACAGTAAATTTGAGAAAGCGCAAGGCAGGCCATATTTGGGAAGCAGGGATATTGACTTAGGGTTTAATATAAAAGGAGATTTAAGGAAATCTGCATTGTCCCAAGCCATAACAATATTAACTGGGAAGCTCAATTTCAAGCCATTAAGTTTCAGGCTGGTGAAAGAAATACACACAGAAACAGAGGAAGAAATTAATGAGGAAGAAATTGTGCCAGCCCACTTCACTTTTCCAATGTATGTTGACTTGATAGTGGACTTCATTCCTGAAGATTTCAGAAAAGTATTCAGATTTAATCCAATTGACGAACCATTGCTTAAGATTGTATTTGAGAAAAAAGAATTTATCATTGTCAAAGAATTTGGAAAGAATCTCCTCCTTCCAAAGCCAGAGCTTCTTTTGTCAATGAAAGCAAACTCTCTTCCAAACAGGGATAAGAAGCACAAAAAGATAAAAGACATTTGTGACATGTTTGCCTTAGCATGGTACACCGACCTTAATCTTGAAGATATCAATCTTAAAAAATATGTTTCTGAAAAAAATCTTAAGAAGTGCCTGGAAGCAATAACACCCAAAGACTTCGAAGAAGCATCTGCTCAGATAGGTCATGACAAGGAAGAGCTAAAGAGAGTCCTTGCTCTTCTACTTGAAAAAAATAAAATTTGGAATTAGTGAAAGAAACAGATAATCTTATTTTGCTAAAAAACAAGCAAATTCTATCAATTAAATGATTTGGAAAAGCTGGATTTAATGCCGTTGCAATATGAGAAACTATCTCCTATTAAATACATTATTTCAAAATCAACGAAAAAATTTGTTATATTTACAGAAGGCTATAATGAGAATTGGAAGTTAAGTAGTCAATAACCAATCCAATTTTGACCCGTAAATGCATATGAATTTAAAGGAGATTATGCATTAAACTATACGAGATTTAGTATTTACTTACTTTCGTACATAATCTCAATTTTGGTATTTTTGATTCTACTTGTTATTTTATACCTTTAACAAGTTACATTCTAACAATGCCGCAGTTAAAAATTTAAATTCGAAACTTACTAATATTAAATGCTTAATAAAGAAATGTTTAGGATAATTCAAAAAGCGAAAGAATTTAAGAAAATCAGAGGCAAAGAAAAAAAGCTCTTGTTTACCAAATAAATTTTATCTTGTTAATTTTCTTCAAAATACTTTTCTAGCCGTCTTGAGTGCTTTTTCAATATTCAAGAATACATTATGTTCTTTAAGCAAGTCAATAAATTCACTTAATGTTGCTCCTGCTAGTTTTGCTCCTAACCCTAGACTTACTTTTTTATTTTTGTAAAGTTCAACATTTTCTAAGCCTTTGAATGCGCATCATCTGTCAAAAATTTTGCTTAGAATTTTAAAGCAGTTATATAGCCAATACACTCTGCAAAACTAAATCTTTTTTTAGATGAGGAAGTTTAAATTCATTGTTTTCTTTTATTTGATTATAGAATTATTTATGCTAATTAGCCTTTTCTAACATCATTCATCCAGCTTTTCTTGCAGTCTTTTTTCTATCTCTTTTTTCAAAACAGGAGCATAAAGGTTAAATTGTGGCTCAACGGCTTTCCAGTCATCGTAGCTCACGTGCTCGCCATAATAATTAACTCCATTGCGTTTTCTTCTGACTTTATTTAAGAAGCTCCAATCAAGTTTAAGCTTGGGGTGTTTAATGCAAAGGCTTGCAAAGAGGCATTCATGATTTGGAATGTCCAATTTATCAAATTGCAGCAAGGCTTCTGCATAAATTCGCAGCGCGTCATAGTGATTTAAGAACACGCTCATCCACTCTTTATCCCGCTCGCGAATTGCCTTAATGACGATATTTGCAGTTCTGATGCTTGTCTCGGCGTTTTGCATGAGAGATTTTATTTTATCATAGTTTACTTCCCTGATTTCATTAATGTATCCATCTGCTGTGCAGGATTGATAGGTTTCTTCCAATGTTTTAGGTTTTCGCATAAACTTCAACTCCCAGGTCTTGTATAGATCCTTTAATATAGTCTCCAGATACTATATACGGAAGCATTTTATCTATTCTTTTGAGATCCTTTTTATCTTTTGTGGTATGCACTTGGATATCCCTATGGAGCTTTAACTCGTATTTACCTTGCTCAAAATCATCATCTCTTCCATAGATAAAGATGTCTATATCGCTGTGATTGTACCAATCAGACCGAGAAAAACTGCCAAATAGAATGATTACCTTTGCTTTTTCCAAGGATGCGAGATGGTCTAAAAGCCCGCTTGATGCCAATATTTGCCTGGCATACAATTTTTTTCTAATGTCAAACTTGGGGTTATGAAAATCATGCACATAATAGGGCATTCTGCCTTTTTTCTTAACTCTTTTAATTATCCCTTCCTTTTGAAATACTCTGAGCCATCGCGTCAATTGCGGCCTGCCAATATTTACATTTTTGAGTATTTCTTCGAAGTGCCAGTGCTTGGAGCTGTTAAAAAAAAGCTCTAAAATTTCGTTTTCTTTGCTTCTCATTTTAGTTATGGTAACCATAACTATTATTTAAACCTTTCGGTTTTCATGGCTTAAGTGAAAATCTCACCAATAAATCAAGCTAAAAAAAATACATAATTTTCACGGAGAACTACGATAAAAACTGGCAATTAGGAAAGCAAAAACCTTTGCAGCTTAATGCAGTAAATACCTATGAGTTCAAAGGATATCGGATTTTAAACTATAGAGAATTTTGAAATATATCAATTTTGTCAAAATTCTCTAAGAGAACTTTGAATGAAAATGGTGAAAATAATGAATTTTTCAAAGTTCTCTATACAATGTTTAGAATTTTTTATTTCACCCTCACAGTCTCCAAATTTCTCGGAGCAACCGTCTCTACTCTGAATCCTTTGTGTATGGAGCTTGCCAAGTCTAAACATCTTGAGTTTTCGCCATGGTTAATGATAACTTTCTTCGGCCTTGGCTCGCATTTTGCAACAAAATTCATCAATTGGTTTCTTGAGGAATGCCCTGAGAATCCCTCAACTGTATGAACCTGCATTTTAATTTGAAGCATTTCCTGCTTGCCTCCATCTGAAAAAGTAAATTCCCTTTCACCCTGCTGTATCCTTCTTCCCATCGAGCCTTCCCCTTGGTAATTTACAAATCCCATTGCGTTTTTTGGATTATCGCAGAGATGTTTTAAGTATTCAACCGATGGCCCGCCTGTAAGCATTCCGGATGTCGCTATGATTACGCATGCACCGGTATTTTCAATAACATCCATTCTTTCTTTCTGCGATCCAACCCTTTTGAAGGCTTCATGCAAAAATGGGTTTTGGTCCTTGTGGAATATCAGCTTTCTGATTGAATTATTCAGGTATTCCGGATAAGCCGTGTGTATTGCTGTTACGTCCCATACCATGCCGTCTATGTAAACAGGCACTGGTGCCATTCTGCCTTCCCGTATCATTGCCTCTATTGCAAGCATCACTTCCTGGGCCCTTCCTACGCCAAGAGTCGGAATTAAAACCTTGCCGTTCCTTTCTATAGTCTCTTTTATTATCTTCATCAGCTCTTCATCAGTTTCTTGCCTGTGCGGCATAATATTATCTTTGCCGCCGTAAGTCGCTTCAAGCATCAGAGTTTCCAATCTTGGAAAAATAGTTACAGCAGGCTCGAGCAGCAGCGTCTTGCCATATTTCTGGTCGCCTGAATACAATATGTTGTGCAGCCCGTTTCCAACGTGCATGTGGACCATCGCAGAGCCGAGAATATGGCCGGCGTTGTACATTGTGATCCTGACATCGGGTGTTATATCGCTGACTTCGTCGTATTCAAGCGTTATTGTATGCTTCACCATCTCTTTAATTTCTTCAGAAGTAAATATCGGATCTTGTCCATCCGCCCTTTGAATCTTGATATAATCCAACAACAACAAAGCAGCAACATCCCTGCTTGGTTCTGTGCAATAAACAGGTCCTTTGTAGCCGTACTTGAACAGGTATGGAATAAATCCGCAATGGTCTATATGCGCATGGCTTAATATAACCGCATCTAACTCATTAATGTCAAATTCAGGAGCGTCAAGATAAGGGTAAGGCTTGTCATCAGATGCAACATTAATGCCGCAGTCAAGCAACACTCTTGATTCAGGGGTCTGAAGGAAAATGCAGCTTCTTCCAACTTGCCTGCCGCTTCCCAAATAAGTCAGCCTTATCCACTCGTTTTTCTTTTCCCTTCTCCATCCATCATAGATGCGGTGCCCAACCTTGTCCAGGAACTTTCTCCTGTAATCGCTGTGCTGATACAAAACAGCCCTTATGTTCTCTATCAGCTTTGACCTTATTGCCGGTTTTCTCCTTATCAAAGGAACCCATAATGTTTGTGTCCTGATGTCCCTTAAGATTGTGCCTTGTTTGCCTATTGCCAAGCCTGGCTTCTCTGCCTCGATTATAACCCTGCTTCTTTGCGGGTCAAAAATAACCATCTCGATGCCCGCTTCTTCCTGAATCAAGCCTCGTATTATTTTTTCAGCCTCTTCCATGTCCATTGTTATGCTCGGGTCAGGCCTTAATTCAACCCTTTTCTTTATGTTGTCCACTATCTTTTTTATAACGCCGTTGTTGTTCAGGAAAAAATCCTTATCCTTTGTATAGAGCACTATATTAGCGCCCTCAAAATTAACGTCGCTTATCTTGTTCTCGGGCAAATTCTTTAGAATCTCCTTTGTAATGTCCACCATTTTATAGAATTTTTATTATTTAATTTTCAATATTTATTTTAGTTATTTCATTTGGTTTTGGATATAGTAAAGGCAACAAATAATTGAGCATAATTATTGCCTTTACTTATTACGAACGGACAACTATTGCTCAATAATTATTGTCCGTGAGTATAGTTATTCTTTTTGTTGATGTTTTTTGCCCCTTACACAACGCATTATTTTTATTTGACATTAAACTAAATAAACAATATTGTATTTCAAAAATATTTTTATATAGAATGTTTATATTTCAATCTTTAACTCAAACTCTTTTGAAAAAACTTTTTTAACGCCGTCTTTTGTGATTGTAACTATGTCAATGCCGTTGCCGGAAGCTATGTCGCGCTGCACAGCGGCATTTACGCCTTTTGCCGCTAATTTGATGCCTTCCTCGACACTTAACCCCTTTTTGTACAGGGTTTCCAAAACCCCGAATGCTATTACAGAGCCTGAGCCTGAAGAGATGTAATCATCAACCTCTACAATGGAGCCGTCAGGGCTTAAATCGTAAAGATGGAATCCGCTTGAGTCCTTGCCCCCTATAATGAAATGGCTTATGCCGGGTATCAGGCTGAACTTCCTTATATTGTTATAGACGAAGTTTGCCAGTAAATTTGCTGCTTCCTTTACAGTTGTTTCCCTGCCTGTCCTTATGTCCTTTAATTTGAGCTCTGCCTTTAGGTATTTTGTCAGAAGCTGGACATCAGAGACTGTGCCTGCAACTGTAACTGATATGCTGTCTGTTATGTTTATAATCTTGTCGAACTTCTTGTAGGATATCAAATATCCCGAGGTTGCCCTTTTGTCTGCAGCTAATACTAATCCGTCTTTGCAGACTATGCCTATAGTTGTTGTCCCTGTTTTCATCTCTGCAGTATCCATTTTAAAATGTCAAAAATTTTTATTGTATATTATAATTTGCAAAATTTTTGAGCATGCTCAAAAATCATGCTATTACGTTTCGCTAAGTGCATATTAATTTCCATTGGTATTATGATTTTTAACACCTGTAGAATTACTTATTATGCTTAGATATTGAGGTTGTATTTAAATGTTGCGGTGGGTTTGGGGATTTTTTATTCTTGTTCTTGAGTAGTGGGCTCTACGTTTTTAACACTTGGATGAATTGCCTTGCAGATATTGTGTGATATCCATTTTATATAAATTAAAATTCAGGAATCAATTCTTCTACTAATTCAACCAGATGCTCAGCCTTAAAAAATGGCCCTAACCGCCAAGCAACAATTCCTTCACTTTTCAGCTTGCTTGCAATGTCCTTCGTCTTTTCTGAGTTGCCTGAATGTATCAAAAATTTTAACTTTGGATTGGCTTTGTAAGCCTTTTTTATAATCTCAACAGGCACTTGGCTCGGCATATCCAAATCAAATATCATCAAGCTATATAATCTCAACTCCCTCTTTTTATTAATCAGGTCAACCGCTTCATCTGGTTTTCTTGTATCAAGTTTGTAATGAGGAGAATTTTCGAATATTGTTTTATACAAACTAAGCATATCCCTATATTCGTCAACAGCTAGAATAGCTTTCATTATTAAGTTTAATATTTTTTATTATTTCAAACTTTCCTCAAAAAGAACATTGACCGCATTCACAAAAAACGGGCTGCTTATCCAGATTGCAACCTCGAATTCAGGCGAAACGCTTGCGTTTGAAACCAGAAAAAGCATCTCCTTTTTGTCAACGCTTACAAAGCATGAATTTGGATTGTATTCAACATGCTCGACATTCTGCAGTTTCTTCAGAACTGCTTTGTTTGAAACTGAATAAAGTTTTGCTTTAACGCCTTTCTTAGCAAATCCCTGCGTAAAGCCCTTCAACAGCTTTGCCATTCTTTCCGTATGCTCCTGTGTTGAAACAACAGCAACGCTTGATTTTGATTTTGAAAGCATGTCTTTTACATGCCTGTTGATGTCTGTCCTGCTGACAATTGATTTTGAAATTGAGGAAATGTCAACCTTTTGCACGCCAGTCTTGTGCAGCAGCTCAAGCTCCTTGAATTCATCTGTCTCTTTAATGCTTTCAAACTGCATTGCCAGCCCTACTGCTTCTTCCTGGATATTCCTCTTTACTCTTTCAAGAATTGCATCAGGCTCTATTGCAAGATATCTCATCGGCTTTCCTATCTTCATTATTATAAATCCCTTTTTCTCCAGGGACTCAAGAACATCATAGCACCTGCTTCTGGGCACCCCTGAAATATCCGCCAGCTCGCCTGCAGAAGCAATCCCCCTGCTCAGCAGCGCTGTCCAAATCTTCACTTCGTAAATGTTAAGCTTGAAGTGCTTTCTTAACTCCTGTAAAAATTGCATTTGCTGCATTTTACAAAAAGAATGAATTACCTGTATTTAAATGTTTCTATTATGTAACTACTTTAAAGGGGTTATAGAATTTAGGATACGGATTTTTCTTTCTTTAATTGTCTCAAGTCTCCACTAGTAGGGTAATGCTGCCCTAAATATCTGTAAACTCCCATAGCAAGTTCATCACAGATTTTACGGGGGCTTACATAAACTCCATTATCAAAAACTACCAATATCCTTGGAGACCTGTGTTCAGTAGCGAAACTTGAATCGTAGATAATCCAATTTTCTGGATGAGGATTATCTCCATCGCTAAGTTGTTGCAATACACCACCTAATCTTTCATTTATCCCATGTTGGGGATTATAAAAAGGAATGAAACTTAAGCCTTTAGCACAAACAACAAGTCTATTAGCATCAAATAATCCTGCAATTCCTTTACCATCCATTTTAAAGAAGTCTTCAATAGTTGGTCCCATTTTATTAAAAAACCATAGTTCAAAAATTTTATAAAAATTTAACCTTTTCTCCTGAACAAAGCTACAACAAGCACAATCCCTACAATCACTGCAATTACTTCCGCTATTATAATTCCTGTTACAAAAGCATTGCTTTGCAAAAAGCTTTCTTGAGTTATAGTAGTTCCTGCAGGCACTTCCGGCTCAATAACGGTTGTAGTTGTCCTGCCTGTAGTTGGAGACGGTGTAATCACATCGACACTTTCTTCTGAGACTTCTTCCTCTTCAGCTGGAGTTTCCTTCTTTGCTGTTGCGCAGTCATTAACAGTCAATGTTGCGCTCTCTTCAGCCTTTTTCCTGTCGTCGTCATATAAAACCCTAAACGTGATTGGGTAGCTTCCTGCTTCTGCATCGTTAAGGACGTTAAATGAGTATGTATTTGAAAACTTGCTTTCATCTTCATTTGGCTCTGCTGTCAGCTCTCCAATGCTTTCTTTTGAATCTACGCCCAAGTCAGAGTTCAAAATTTGCACGCTAACCTCTTCTTCATCCTCATTTCCAATGTTTATCACACTTATGCCAGCCTGAATATTCCTTCTGCTGCATGAAACCTCAGCAGGGCTTAATATACTCCTGGTTATCATAATCTTGTGGCTTTCCTTATTGACTTCAAGCGTCAATCTCATGTCAGCTTCATGGTCTGTGCCGTTTTCGTCCTCGCCTTCAGCATGAATTGTAACATCAAAAGAGTCTTCATCAACTTCTATTGGCGTTTGAAACTTGAGCGTTACTTTTTTGTCCCTGCCCGGATTTAAATTAAAATCCTGGCTTTCTTCTTCCAAGTCATCACCATCCTCAATCCCATCAATTGTTACTGTAACAGAAATATCCTCAATTTTCAAATCTTCAGCGCTTGTAAAATTATTCCTTACCTCTACCCTGAACTCGACTGCATCGCCAGGATCTGCCTCATCGTCAATTGTGTCTCCATCATCAAGATTTTTGGATGTTTTGCTGCCTACCTTAACATCAACATCAGAGAAAGTAAGCCTTGAGCCTGCTGCATAAGCTACACTCATGAGAACTGTAAATACTATAAGACACAATAAAAATGCCCTCACTGCTTTAATCATTTTACTCTTGCAAAAGGCTACCACTATTTAAATTTTTCGCTATTTTGTAATGGTAACACTAGAAGAATATAAGCCGTATAGCCATGATTATGATAACGGGCACCAAGATTCTTTTAAGCCATATACTCTTGAATTTCAGTATCAATCCTGCGCCTATCCATCCTCCAATTATATTTATGACGAGCAATGGCAGCCCTAATTTGTATTCAATTAAGCCTTGGTATACAAAAATAATAGTTGTAATGATGGAAATAGGCAAAGTCACAGCTTTTTGGTTCACAACAGCATCTTTAAAGTTAAGCCCGTAAATCAAAATTAATAGAAAAATGATGATTGTAGCGCCGCCGCCTCCGATAACGCCGATATAAGCGCCGATAAATATGCCGCTTAAAATGCTTAAAAAGTAATGCTTGATTGTTATTTTCTGCCTTGCTTTTTTTGGTTTAATCTTGTCTTCAAAGAAGATAAGCAGAGATACAATTAACATAAAAATGCCTATAATTATTTTTAGCGTTTCCTCGTTTATTTTTGTAATAAGGGATGCTCCAAATACAGAGCCGATAACGCCTGCAATAGCAAAAGGCACCACATACTTACGCTGTATCCTGTTTTTAAGCGAAAATCTTGTAATGTTGCCTATGCCGACTCCAAGCAATGAAAATCTTGATGTGGCAATAGCCGTATGCACAGGAATGCCTAAAAAAATCATTGTTGGCGGCAGAATAAGCATTGCTGTGCCGATAAGCGAGCCTATTACAGAAGACATAAAGCTGACAGCCAGCAGCAAAGCAAAACCAAGCATCTCCATAAACCCGGATGTTAGCAGAAAGTTTATAAATCTTATTCAAAACATTTTTTCTATGGTCGGCAACATTCCTAATTTCACAAAGATGGACATTCTGAGATGCTTTCTGAGGTTCAAAAAGAACATTGGAAGGCAGGAGCTTGCCAAAGAGCTTGAGCTTGGTGAAGGAACGGCAAGGACAATTCTAAAAATCCTTAAGTCAAAGAAACTTCTTGACCAGACAAAAAAAGGGCATTTCCTGAGCAAAAAAGGAGAAGAGATATTGCAGCACATCTGCAGCCACATAAGTATTCCAAAAAGCATAACTATGCATGATCTTTACCCTGATTCCAAGAAAATAGGAATGCAGATTAAAAATGCGCCGCGCTTGACGCAGCTTTACAAGCTTAGGGATATAGCTGTCAAGAATGGAGCAGAAGGCGCAATCATACTAAGATTCGATGGCAAACTTTATGCTCCTGGAATGGAGCATGAGCGGAGTTACAAAGAACTGGAAAAGTATTTTGATTTTAAAAATAATGACGCCTTAATTATTGCATTTTCAGATAAAAAAAAGCCTGCTGAAAATGGAGCGCTGGCAATTGCAATTGAATTAAGCAGTACATTAAAAATGTTTATAAGCGAATTTTAAAAAGAGGACTTATGCTGATTGTAAGCTGTTCTCATGGAAAGCATCTTGGCTATTTGATAGCAAAAAGGTTAAAGGTTAAGCATTCTAATTTGATTGTTGGCAAATTTCCCGATGATGAATTATACGTCAGATTTGATGCTAATTTAAAAAATAAACTTGTCGTTCTTATCCAGTCTTTTTACAAGAATATAAGCGATTGCATTGTTGAGGTTATTCTTGCAGCAAAAACTGCAAAAGGATTAGGCGCTAAAAGAGTCATATTGGCAGCCCCTTACTTCCCATACATGAGGCAGGACAAAAGATTTAACAAAGGAGAATCAGTCAGCCAAAGCATAATTGCAGGATTGGTTGATAAATATTTTGATTCTGTGTATCTTATGGATCCTCATCTACACAGGAAGAATAAATTAGAAAATATTTTCAAAATAAGGGCAAAAAAACTGACTGCAAACTCCTTGATTGCTGATTATATCAAAAAAAACATAAAAAATCCAGTCGTTATAGGGCCTGATGAAGAAAGCTATAAGTGGGCAAGAAATGTCGCTGAAATGCTGGGAGTTGAGTCAAGAATCCTTAAGAAAAAAAGGTACTCTTCCTATCATGTTGAAATAAAGTTAAATAAAGGGATAGATTTAAGCAATAAAAATGCAGTTATTGTTGACGACATTGTAAGCACAGGCAACACGATTTTTGAAACAGCTAAAATATTAAAAAATCTTGGAGCAAGGAAAATTTATTGTATTTGTGTTCATGGAATATTCGCAAATAATGCATTAAATAAATTAAGAAAAGCAAAAATAAATGTTGTTTCAACGAATACAGTACCGAGCAAAAAGGCGAAGATTGATGTGAGCGGGGTGATTGGTGAAAGTTTGAAATAAATCTTCCCAGAAAACAAATTAATTTAATTTACGTTTCTTTTCTAAAAATTTTCTAGTTGTCGTCCCAGTTGCATTTTTAAAAGCTCTGTAAAATGCAAATACATTGTAATAGTCCAACTTTTGGGTTATTTCTTTTGGTTTTATGCCTTTAAGCAGCATTTTTTTTGCTCTTTCAATTTTTTTAAGCGATTTAGCTCTCAAAGGATGTTCTGGAAACTCATAATCTGTCTTAAATTGCTTCTCTTTTGAAGGAATGTACAATCCGGTTCTTTTTATATACTTCCAGTCTTTGTATATGAAATTATGGATTCTCAAAGCATCGTTATGGGTATATTCCAAATATCCCCCTCCTAGCTTGGCGTGCCCTACATATGCGTATCTGACCAATGCATTGTGCAAGCCTGATAAAAAATCATCGTTAAAATTTATAGAGATAGTTGTAGCCCTCTCGTTGTTGCCATGAACTATTGCCTTTGCATCAAAAAATCCCCTCACAAAGTGGCTCAAATACTCCCCTCTGATGTTTTCCGGAAACCTTCTCTTGATTTTGTCCTCTGCAACGCCAAGCTCTTCCAGCTTAGAAGCCATATAAACCATATTGTCTAGTTCAATCCAGTAGGAATTATGGTTGCCTCTTTTATCGCGCTGAACTTTGTGCGGGCATTCAAGCTCGTCCTTTACGATTTCAACCAAATTCCTGTGCGAAGAAGTGAATGTCATGTCTTGATTGGGCTGGATGCTGGCAATGGCATAAGACGCCCCCAAGACATAATGCATTCGCTTTGATTCCTTGTAAAAATAAAACGGGTTCAAGTGCTTTGTCATTCTATTAAATCCTCAAGAAATATTTGAGGTTTATTTTTTAACTTCAAACCTCTTTTAATCGCTAGAAAATAAAATTGTTTATAAAATTATGCCAAAAAAATAATAAATTTAGTACCCTTTCCCAAACACAGCCCATGCTTTAGCTTCTTTTCCGCATTGAATGCACTTTCCTTTTGCGGGCTTCTGCTCGAATGGGACGCATCGACAAGTCGCTCCCTCTGCCTTGTCTTTTATTATTGTTTCACATTCGTCTTCGCCGCAAAACAAAGCTTTAGCCATTTTTTTGTTTTTGATTGCATTCAAGAAATCGTTGAAATTGTGAACTTCAGCAATGCTTTTGGTTAAATATTCCTTAGCCTTTTTGAACAGATTGTTTTGTATATCATCAAGCGTCTGCTCAACCTTTTTCTCCAAGTCTTTGATTTTTATAGTTTGTTTCTCACTATTGTCTCTTCTTACTAAAACAACCTGTTCAGCTTCAACATCTTTTGGACCAATTTCTATTCTTAACGGCACTCCTTTTAGCTCCCATTCATTAAATTTCCATCCTGGAGTGTAGCTGTCCCTGTCGTCAAATTCCACAGCATAGCTTTTAGCCCTCAATTTTTTGGCTATTTCCTTGGCTTTCGCAATAACCGCATCTTTATTTTCCTTAAACACTATTGGAACAACGACAATTTGCATAGGGGCTATTTTAGGCGGCATAACCAATCCCTTATCATCGCCATGGGCCATTACAATTGCGCCAATTGTTCTTGTGCTCAATCCCCATGAGGTTTGCCATGCATACTTCTCTTTTTCATCTTTATCCAAAAATTTTATGTTAAATGCCTTTGCGAAATTCTGCCCGAGCAAATGGCTTGTGCCCATCTGCAGTGCCTTGCCGTCAGGCATGAACGCTTCTACTGTTGTCGTATAGTCAGCTCCTGCAAACTTCTCCTTGTCTGTTTTTTTCCCTGCAATCACAGGAATTGCCATATAATTTTCAATCAAATCAACATACTCAAAGAGTTGCTGCATTACTTCTCTTTCTGCCTCTTCTTTAGTTGCGTGTGCTGTATGCCCTTCCTGCCATAAAAATTCACGAGTCCTCAAAAAGGGCTTTGCATGCTTGAATTCCCACCTCACAACAGAATTCCACTGATTAAGCAATAACGGCAAATCCCTCCATGAGCGTATCCATTTTGCATAGCTCTCGTACATGACAGTTTCAGATGTTGGCCTTATTGCCAGCTTCTCGCTAAGCTCTGTGTCGCCGGCTTTTGTAACCCAGGCAACTTCTGGGGAGAATCCTTTAATATGCTCTGCTTCTTTTCTCAGCAGGCTTTCAGGAATAAACATTGGGAAATAGCAGTTTTTATGCCCAGATTTCCTTATTTTATCGTTAAAGATTTTCTGAACATTTTCCCATATTGCATAAGAATTTGGCTTGAAAACAATGCAGCCAGAAACTAGTGAATAGTCAATCATATCCGCTTTTAAAACAACTTGATTGTACCATTCGTTAAAGTCCTCGGATTTTTTTACAGTTAATCCAATTTGCTCTTCTTTTTGTTCCATTTTAGCCATAATATTCTACTTTCAATAGATAGTATAAAAAATTATTGTTCAAATTCGCTTATAAATCAAAGCATCTTAACCAAATCCCCAGTAGAATAAACCTGCACTTTGTTTTGTTTTTCCTTTAATTTTCTGTCTTGACTCCAGATAGCACATTTCAATTTCAAAGCCAAAGCGATATAGGCAACATCATCAGAATCAGGGCTGATTTTTTCCGCTTCATCCAAATATGGCAAAAGTTCTTCCAAGGGAACAATGGTAATATTCTTTTTCAAGACATCAAGTAAATTATTTAGTTCTTCTTCAGTTTTCTCTGTTTTTTCCTGTATTTCTTCTGAATGTTCCTTAAACTCTGTAAAGAAAAACTCAGTGGTAAAAAGATGCAGTCTTTCATCAAAGATAAGTTCATGAGTTTTGCTTTCTTTTATAAGGGCAGCAAAGGTTATATTTGCATCCACAACTAGGTCCATTTTAATGCCTTAGTTTCCTTAATCTGTTACTTAGCCCTTTGCTTACTTCTTTTCCCCAGCGCAAAGCATCTTCTTCTGTTATAGTGCTTTTTGCTTTAAATTTCTTAATAAATTCTAAGTCTTTAATTTTTTCATCAAAAGCTCCTCTTGCAACAGCACTCCAATTTATCTCTGCAAATGTGTCCATTTTTTGCTTCAACTCATTCGGTATTGATAAAGTTACATTTACCATAGTATGCACTCGTGTTAATATGTGAAAATACGTGTAAATATTTAAATGTTACTGTTTTTTGGCTGTATAGCGAATGTCAGGTCAAATTAAAAATAATAAAAATTCATTTGCTGTCAAAAAATCCGGAAAATCTACATTATTTTCTGTTATTTTGCCATTGCCTTATATACCGAGGCAAAACCAGCTCCAAAAACAAATCCCCCTATATGGGCAAAAAATGCAATTCCGCTTTGTTGTCCAAATAAAGAGAAAGTGCCGCTTATTAATTGAAACAAGAACCATATTCCTAGCATAAACTTTGCAGAGACTTTCCCGACATGCCCAAAACCGCCGGTTACGTAAACTCCAACTTTAGGAAATAAAACAATGTATGCTCCAAGAACACCGCTTATCGCTCCGCTAGCTCCTACAGCTGGAATGCTTGAACCAATATTAAGCAGAAAATGGGAGAGCGAAGCAACAATGCCGCTTAAAATATAAAACACTATATATTTAAAACGCCCAAAAGTGTCTTCAATATTGTCTCCAAATATATATAAAAACCACATATTGCCGAAGACATGCGCTATGCCGCCATGCAAAAACATGCTTGTAAACAAAGTCAATAAGCTGAATTCTGCAGGCTTAAAACCATAGGTATCTATAAATTGTTCAAATGCGCTTAGCGATACTATAAATGCAGCAACGTTTAGCACTATAAAGAGCCAATTAATGAATGGAAACCTCCTTCTCGGATTATCATCCCTTAATGGAAAGAATTGTGCTTTTTTGTTCATGTTGTATTTTGTTTAAAGGGGAGGGGGGGTCGAGTTCATAACAATTGAACTCCAACTTTATTTGGGCTTGTATTTAACTGCTTGTTATAGTTCTGATGTTCAGCCAATCTGAATATAAACCCCACAACGTCTTTTCGAAAAATTCCAAATTCCGTGTTTTTAATTAATAAAATTCTCAGGGGCATTCCTCCAGAACCTAAATCTATCCAACCATTTCTAGTTGTTCTCTTTGGGTTTTGATTTAATAAAAGTTTCTCCGCTTCAATTAATTCCTTTCTGTTGAGTAATTGCAATTTAGCCACTGCATTATATTTTCCAGCGGTATTGAACAAAAATTTGTTTCTCAAACCTTCCTTTTCGTCAAGAAAATATCTAACTAATTGATATTTGTCAATATCTGTAGTTGAAATTAGAGAGGGGCCAAAGGCTGAGCGAATTCCTTTCAGTAACTTGGATAAGCCATGTAAAAATAATTTTTTAAATTTTTTTCTGTAGCCTTTTGATATGGAAGCCCTCTTATCGGCTGATAATCTTAAAATCTCCATACTTCTGACCAATTCTTCTTTGCAAATTGAATATCCCCCTGCAATATCAGGAATTTTGTCTCCGCTGAGCCACATGTAAAAATAATCAAGATTTATGAGGAAGTTTTCTAGCAATTTTATATAAGCTGATTCCTTGCCGTCCGGCATAGCAATACGATAAAGAAATATTTCAGATACCCCACTAATGCGGGCATTATCGCATATATAATTAAAGTCGTCTCGATTGAAAATATCCTTGAAATTCCTTAAATTCTTATAAGACATACTAAAATACAGGAGTAAGCTTTAATATAAATTTTCTCATTTTAAATGGGGCTGGGAGGATTTGAACCCCCGCCACGAGGCTTCTCGTTAAGAACCCGAACCCCGGATACTGCCAACTATACTACAGCCCCGAAGGCAGTGCATTACTCCATTATTTAAAGATTTTTAAGTGATTATCATCTAACTTGTATTATTCCAGAATGCTCCAAGCCTTCAACCTTAAATTTATCAAACGTTGAGTTATAGGTGCATCTATAAGCTTTTCCTGACTTTTTGATTTTCTTTAATTTTCCGTTGCATGTGATTTTAGTTTCATTTCTGGAATTGCATTTTGGAGTTATTTCGCTTATTGAGGATATTTGAGCATCTCTAATGCATACATTTTTTAATTTTTTATTGAGCCTGTCAACATACATTGTTTTTGCAGCATTTGGCGGCATTCTTAACCCCGTGATTAATAAATAACCTGTTAAATTGTTAGATTGCTTGTCAATTGTCAAGTTCGTCAGATTTAATTTGATTTGAGAAAAATTAAAATCAAATTCCAAAACCGGTAAATTGTTATCAAAAAATCTAACTCTAAAACTTTCATTAAAAAATCTAGATAAATCACTTGAATTTCCAATAAATATCGTCAGATTAATTGTCGACGTATCCACAAATTTTTCGTTGCCAATCAGATTGTCAATAGCATCATCTATTCCATCATTATCAATGTCGTTTTCCGAGGCATTAAGAATGGTTATTTTAAAGATAGCGGAGTCATTAAGAAATCCGTCAGAAGCAGTTGCTTCTAAAACATATTCGCCGCTGTCATTTGTTGTTGTATTCCATTGAAAAACATTAAAGTTATTTGAAAATTTTGAAAAGTTTATTGAAAAAAACAGTTCATCTTCGTTGGAATCTGAGGCTAAAAGGTTTATGATTATTTTGTCTGTTTCATTTATTGTAATGTTATTAACTGGCTCTAAAATTGGTTTTTTATTTATTTTCACAACAAGCTGTTTAGCATTGTTGCTTTCATTTAGCTCTTCTACAAAATCATTCAAATCAGCAATAGCTGTTATTTCAAAGTCAGAGAAATTTGTAAAAATGAATAGGTATGCATTTTGCGAATTTGCATTCAATAAACTGGATTTGTTTGTTTTGAAAAAAGTATTGTTATCGAAAATTTCTGCAAAGACATTGAATGCGCGCTTATTTCCCAGATTATTGATAGTTACATTGATTGATATGTTGTTGATTCCATAATGATGTTCGCCCGAAGTTGAAATATTAACAATCAAATCAGGCAAATCCGGCTTGTCAAAATCATTGAAATTATAGTTTCCAGTTATGTAAGCATTAATATTTTTATCAATCAGGATGCCATTTTCATAAAGCTCCAGGTATTTAACAATGAATGGCCCATTTAGCTTTTTGTCGTATATTTTTGAGCCATTAATGATAATTGAAATGTTATTATCGCCTGAAGCCAAAGAAAATGAGAAATTTTTTATCTCGACAATATTGCCGAATAAATCATACAATCCCAGCAATACATTGTAATTATTATCATTAAATATTTTGGCATTTGCATTAATTTGAAGCGAATTGAACTCTTTGTCATTGTCTGCATCAATTCCTGTGTCTGAGAAATCGGATAGATAGGCTGTTTCGGCAAAATCCCTGAAATCGTAGAGTGCGGTAATTGAGTTTATTTTGATTGCCTTTTTGCCGATTTTTACAGAAGAAATATTAAAATTTCCAATGTAGTGGGTTCTTTTTATTGTTTCATTGTCAAAATTAAATATTAAGTCTTGAATTGGATTTATTATTGTTTTGTTTTCTTTGACGAAAATAATTGAGTTGTTATACGATAAAAATAATGTTGTTTCAGAAGCATCATTGATTGACGAGTTTATAGTTATATTTACTTTTAATGTTTTATCAGCCTTTGAATCCTTTATGCTTAATATTTCAAATCCTTTTTCATAATTTGAATAATTTTGAGTTAATATGCTATCTTTTCTGTACTTCAAACTAAAGCTTGAGTTGTAAATTTTTATTGAGTAATTGAATTGATTTTGAGTTAGAAAAATTGAGCTGAGGGTTATGTTCAGCTTGTTCATTCCAGAATTTAATGCTGCATTTGTTTCATTTGTTAAAATTCCATTTTTATCAACTAAATTAACAACAAAAATAAAATTTCCATTTGAATTTTTTGTCATCAGTTCAATAATTAAAGTGTCATTTACGCCATTATTATTTTTGTCAATCATGAAGTCGTTGAACTCGGTCACATTCATTTGCGGCGATGTTGCTGAGAAAGAGTATCTTGCAATGAGGTCTTTGATGGATAGGGAATAAGCTAATGGAATCAGAAATACTAAAGATAAGAACAATACCACCCCCTTTCGCATTTGGGAAAGGGAAAATTCAAGTTATAAAAAGATTTCTTTCTTGTTAACGCAAATTCTTAAGCGCCCTTATAGCAAATGACACAACTTTTTAGACATAGAAATGTCATTTGCTTGTCAAAAATCAAAGATTTTTGAGCACTCGAAAACCGTAAGGTTTTCTTTGTAGAGCAAATCAAAGATTTGCGAATGCTCGAAAATTCTACATAGAATTTTCGACATATTACAAGAAGACAACAATTGTCTAATAACTTTTGTCTTTGAGTATAGGTCAATAATCAAAAAAATCTGATTTATATTCTCCAGTATATATAAAAACCGAAAGGTATATAAATAAGTAATATAGGGAAAGGTATACCAGTATATTGATTGATAAAAAAGGTATACTAGTCCAAAAAAGAGGCTACTGCAAGGTTCTCTTGCATGCTTGGAAGGCAAAGAAACAATCGCTTTTAAAGCCATCAAAAACATATAATGTTTTCATGGCATTTGAAGATCAACGATTTTCAAAGCCTTTGAAGAATCGCCTCTTTTTTGAGTCCTGGCATGAGCTGACGAAAGCAAGCTCTCGCGTGCAGTACAAAATGGAAACGGAATTCGAGACATTCAGGGAAAATGTGGATTCGTGGATAAAGCAGATTAGAAGAGAATTTGCTGACTTTTCTGACTTGCCTTCAGTTATAAGCGAAAACGCAGACAACATACAGCATAATTATGAGTTAATCTATGAATTAAAAGATGAGATAGAAGAACTAAAGCAGGAAGTTAACGCCCTTAAATTAATCCAGATAATAAGCCTCAAGCAGAAGATGAACCAGAAGGTTGAAGAGCAAAAAGCCTGATTTTTTGTTTAGATTTCTTTAATTTTAATCTTCAATCCGTTGCACTAAAAAATGCTTTGCATTTTTGGTGTCCCAAAAATTCCATAGGAATTTTTTAGGACTTCGCAACAATATTTAGTGCTCAGCCTCGCTGTTTGCCACATGTCGATAAATGCTTCGCATTTTCGATCATGCTCGAAAATCTCTGATTTTCGACACGCTCGGCTTCGCCTATAGATTCACTAATAAAATCACAAGCGGATTACTTTAATCAGGCTGTGCATCTAAAAGTCGCTCTCGTTTTTTTGAATTGTTTTTATTTAAGGTTTCCAATCGTTATTGGTTTTTTATTGAAAATGATTTATAGGAAATAACTTTAATTTTCGTATACATTTGTCAAAAATCACCAAGATTTATTATATATTTGTTGTGATTTTTGAGCATGCTCGGAAATCGCAACAATTTATAATTTATTTTTGACGATTTCCGACATATTATTCCCTAATAAGCAAATCACAACAAAAAGGTACGAATATTAGTGCGATTTGCTATAATTGAAATTTTATTCCATCTCGCTTGTTACCCTCTTCAATGCATCGTCGATTGCAACAAACAGGTTTCTGTCGACAGCTTCGGAAGCGAATACTTTTCCATCATCCAAAACTCTTATGTATACCTCATATTTTTCGCTTTTCTCCCTTTGGTGGATAGGCTTTAAAGTAACATGAATCGTTTCAAGCTTTTTGCTTAGCTCGGCTATTCTTCTTGCATGATTGCCAACTATCTTCTTGACAACAATCATGGAAGAGCTGTCTATATCCCTGAATCCCGACAACTCAATATTGCCTCCAAGCTTATGGCTTTCTTCGTCCATGCTTGTTTTTTAGATTCAAAGATATAAAAAGGTTTTGATTAGGTTTAAAGATAAAAAATGTTTTCCATATAGAAAATAAGTCTGGTTTTTGTTTATAAAACACCATTAAGATTAAATATACCCTTTGTTTATCATCGCCTATGGCACTTGTTGAGTCATTTTCAGGCATCAGAGGCATTTATGGCAAGGATTTTACGGACAGCATTGCAGTAAAGTATGCTTATGCCTATTACTCTTTTTTAAAAAATAAAACAAAGAAAAACAATCCTACAATAGTTATTGGTATGGACACAAGGGCTTCCGGAGTAAAGCTTGCAGATGCGATAATGGGCATTCTGGACTGCGATTTCATTGATGTTGGCATCGCCCCCACTCCCTCAATTGAGTTTGCAGTAAGGCATTTCAATGCTGACGGCGGCATAATAATTACAGCCTCGCATAACGAGCCTTACTGGAACGGCTTCAAGTTTCTAGGCAACAATGGATCTGTTTTAAGCGAAAATGAAATGAACCTTGTGATCGGGAATTCCAAAGCTCTTAAGGACTTCCACAAAATCCACGAGCGGAAAATACTTGAAAAAAACGCTGAAACAATAAAAGAATACACCGAGTTTATTCTGAACATTATCGGAAAGGAAAACATTGAAAGGATAAAAAACTCAAATCAAAAAATTGTTATTGATCCAAACGGCGGCACTGCGATGATTGCAAAAAAAATTTTAGAGCAGACTGGAGTTGAGGTAATCGGAATCAACATGAATTATGGTGAATTCAGCAGGGCTGTTGAACCGACTGAAGATTCCCTTGTTTACCTTAAGGCCGTCATTGACGAAAGCAAGGCTGATTTTGCAGCAGGCTTTGACTGCGATGCAGACAGGGTTGAGATTTTGATGGGCAACGGGCAGCTAGTGTCGGGGCATTATCTGCTGGCTTTAGTGGTTGATGAGATTTTGTCTAATTCAAAAAATCCAAAAGGGCGTGCAATTGTAATCAATGACGCAACTTCCGGGCTTGTGAGGGAAATCGCCTCAAAATACGGCGCAAAAATTATTGAAGTCGAGGTTGGCGAAACCAATGTTGTCCAGGAGATGGAAAAAAGAAAAGCTGTTGCCGGAGGCGAAGGCTCAAGCGGCGGGGTAATAATCCCGCCTTCAAAATGCAGGGATGGCATTTTAACATTGCTTGCAATATTATCCATAGCTGCAAAAAAAGAGAAGAAGCTGCATGACATAATTGAGGAACTGCCAAAGTATTACACCCTGGGGAAAAAGATTGAATTTGATAAAGAAAAACACAACAACATCAAGAATCATTTGAAAGATTATTACTCAAAAAATAACTTTGAAATAAAAGAAACAGGCGGCTTAAAAGGCGGCTTAAAAATCATCACAGGCAGGAATTCCTTTGTGTGGTTTAGGGCGTCAAAGACAGAAGGAAATATTTTTAGAGTTATGAGTGACTCTGACAAAAAAGAGGAAGCTGAAAGATTAATGGAAGAAGCTGTTGAAGTTTTTGAGAAGGCGAATGGATAAATCAAACAATCAAAGCACTTTTATAGAAAAAATTGAACTTGAACTATTGTCAACTTTAGTTAATTATGCAGTTCCATTTATAGATAAAAAAATAAAAACACAAAAAGAAAGAAATCAAAAAACAGGTAAGCTTGAAAATCTAATAAACTCAAATCCAAAAATTGATTTCAAAGATTTACATGAATTGGAAGCATTAATACAGAAAAATTTAAATGACAATGTTAAATCTAATAAAAATTTTGAAATAAGAGAAAACAACGTTTTCTATTCACTGAATTTAAGACGACAAAAAAGCAATGATGAACAAACTGATAATTATTCAATTTCAATAAAATACGAAGAAAATCAAACAGATGAAAAATTAAGCATAAAAGTCAAAAAAGAAGAAAAAGAAATTTATTCCGCTGAAATAATTAATAAAAAAAATGCCAAAGATAAAGTTGCTCCATACAGCATTAAAATTTCTTATGAAGGCAATTACGCAGAAGAAAGGCTATTTATAATTTACAAGCAGCAATTAAAAAATTATATGCAAAAGCATATCGAAAGCAAAGAAGATATGACTAATAGGGTTCCCCTTAAATGGCTCAACATAATGCCTGAAACAATGATGGGCGGAGTTCTTGGCTTTACTTATCTGGGAGAGAACTTCATGGCAAGAAGAGCCGATTTAACAGGCAAGACAGCAAGAATGGTAGACATTCATGAAAGCATCCACACTCCAGACGAATATGAAACTCGATGTATCACACAATGGATAATGTCGAAGGAAAGGTCAAAATATATAAAAAAATATTAATAAATATATTAGCTTTGTGTTTTAAAGAAGAAAACATCGATTAAGTATGGGCTTTGTAATGGTAAGTGTGAGAAATGTGTTTATGGGAATTATAAAGAATAGGGAGTCGTTGAATTAAGAACCCAGCGGTGATTTAGGCTTGTTGATGTAACTGTCAACTTGCTTGTTAAGCAACATAGTTCAATTCTTAAGAATGTTTTATCAACTTCTAACAAATATGCAAGCCTGCTCAACCAACTCATCTAATTTTTTTGAATTGTAGTGAGTATCACGTATATTTTTAAGTGCTGCTGCTTTAATTGCCTCTGCAGCTTTTGTTTCTCCCATCTGCTCTAGCATCATTGCATAAGACAAAAATGCCGCTTCTGGTTTTATTGTCTGAACCAAAGAAGCGTCGCGCTTTCCGTCAGACCCATACCATCTGTCAGGGGCAGTGCCGTGCACAGGCTCGAACATTGACGGATATTGCCCAGAGGGATTAATATTTCCAGAAGCTGCTGTTCCCATGCCTCCCTGTAACTCAGCGCCAATGTCCGTCATTATGTCACCAAACATATTTTCTGTGAGAACAACATCAAATTGTGCAGGATTTTTCAGCATCTGTGCGCCAAAATTATCGACATGCATATATTTTGAATTAATATCCTTTCTTTTGGCATATTCTTCGAAAACCCTTATCCAAGGAACTGCTGCATATTTTAAGACATTTGTCTTGAAAACAAAATGCAATGTTGGTTTGTCTCCTTTTTTCCTTGCAAAAGCCCTTTGCTCAGCAAACTCTGCCAGTCTTTTGACTCCCTTATAAGTACATTTCATTGTTTGATACGCTATTTCTTCTTCTGTCCCTGGATTATCGACTTTACCCAAATCAGCATACAAGCCTTCTGAGTTTTCCCTGCAAATTTCAAAATTAATATCTCTGAAAGTTTTTCCTACAAGTATAGATGGTACGCCTTCAGGCAGAATTACTGGGCGCAGATTGACATACTGGTTAAATGCTTGCCTAACTTTAAGTAATATACCGACTTCCAAAACACCTGGCTTAATTTTATTTGGGTCTCCTACTGCCCCAAGAAAAATCTGGTCATATTGCTTTAGCTCTGCAAGTTCTTCCTCACCAAGCTGTTGCATTTCTTTCCTAAGAAAATAATCTGCATTGAAAGGTAATTCAACATGCTTGATAGGTTTGCTTAGTTTACTACTTACAGCTTCACTCAGGCTCAATGTAGCTTGGGTAACCGTAATTCCATTTAAGTCACCGGGAATTACAGCGATGTTGTGGTAATTATTTGGCATTTAAATTTCAACCTCAAATTTATTTGGCGTAACCATCAATATAAGGCAATCTTCCTGCAACTTCATTTATCTTTCTCTTGTTTGCCTTTAGCATTTCCATCGCATTCCAGCCGCCCGTCATTAGAGCAATTCTAGTTGACTCTGGAAGTTCTACCGGCAAGTATATTCCATTGTACGACAATGTTTTTGCTTCTAAATTCAACTCGAAAACTGCTTTTGGATTATTTCTTGTGTATTCCATTAAATGTGCAATGTCCTCTGTTGATACAGTTGCAGCAGGCATTCCTAATGCTGTACAATTGCCTGCAAATATAACTGCGAAAGATTCTCCAACAAGAGCCTTGATTCCATAGCGCATAATTGCTTGAGGAGCAGTTTCTCTGGAAGAACCGGAGCCAAAATTTTTTTCAACTAACATAATTGATGCTCCTTGATACCTGTCATCATTTAAGGGGTGATTCGTGTCTGCTTTTCTTGCATCTCTGAATAAATACTCAACAGCCCTATCAAAAGTAGGCTCTGTCATAGCATCTGCAGGAGTAATCCTATCTGTATCTATATTGTCTCCTGGTATCGGGATTGCTGTCCCTGAAATTCTCACAACTTTTAGTTCATCAATAGATGTCATTTTATCTTAAATATTCCCTCGCGTCAACAACTTTGCCTGCAACAGCTGCAGCTGCAACCATAGCAGGGCTCATCAACAATGTCCTTCCTTCAGGGCTCCCTTGCCTACCAATAAAATTCCTGTTTGAAGAAGATGCACTAATTTCTCTTCCATAAAGCTTGTCTGGATTCATTGCCAGGCACATTGAACAGCCAGCGCCTCTCCATTGAGCTCCAGCTGATTCAAAAATCTTGTCAAGCCCTTCCGCCTCTGCTTGATATTTTACTGAGTAAGATCCTGGCACAACTAATGCTCTGACACCATCGGCAACTTTGCGCCCCTCAAAAATTTTTGCAGCCTCTCTTAAATCACTTATTCTTGAGTTTGTGCATGAGCCGATAAATGCCACATTAACAGGCGTTCCATGAATTGTTTCTCCTGGAGTAAAACCCATATGTGCATAAGCTGCCTCAGCTGTTTTTCTGTCGCTGTCAATTATATCAGTGAGCTTTGGCAAGCACTGTGTAACTCCAATAGCCTGTCCTGGATTAGTGCCCCATGTAACCATTGGCTCTAGCTCTCTGGCATTAAATTGTACAACATCGTCATATTTTGAATTTGGTGATGAGGCAAGAGATTCCCAGTCCTTCACAGCTTTCTCAAAATTTTCTCCTTTTGGCGCATATTCTCTTCCTTTAACGTAAGAAAAAGTTGTTTTGTCTGGGTTAACATATCCAATCAAGGCACCGCCTTCTATGCTCATATTGCATACTGTCATCCTTTCTTCCATGCTCATTTTGCTGAAAGAGCTTCCTCCATATTCGTAAGCAAAGCCTTTTCCTCCACCAACTCCCAATGTGGCAATTATTTTTAGGATAACATCTTTAGCATAGACTCCTTGCGGAAGCTCCCCATCAAAAGTTATTCTTCTTACTTTTAATCTATCAAGAGGCAATGTTTGCGTTTCAAGAATGTAACCAACTTCCGTTGTGCCAACTCCAAAAGCCAACGAGCCAAATGCTCCATGAGTGCTTGTGTGGCTGTCTCCGCATGCAATGGTCATTCCAGGCTGTGTCAATCCTAGTTCAGGGCCAATAATGTGTACAATTCCCTGCCTGCCTGTTTCCGGACCAAAGAATTTAATTCCATAGTCTAAAGCATTCTTTTCCAGATGACTCATTAATAGTTCTGCACGAGGATCGGAAAATGGTCTTGACATAGATGTAGTAGGAATCATATGGTCCGCTGTTGCAAAAGTTCTCTCCGGATAAGCAACTTTTGAATTGGATTTTCTCAAATCATCAAAAGCAGGAGCACTTGTCACGTCATGTATAGGATGAATTCCTACAAATATTTGGTATTTACCGGTAGGTAGAATGTCAACAATATGACGTTCAAAAACCTTGTCGTATAATGTTTGTTCAGACACATCACTAGGGAGTGATAATCTATTTATAAAGCTTTTGAGGATTAGATTTGACATAATTATAAAAAGAAGGCTGATATACCAAGAATATTAAGGTAATGGTTCCTTATAGTCAAAATCTCATTCCGCAGTTTGCCGAAAAATTTATTGTTGGTTTGCTCTTCTTAAGCGAGATCATCAATTAATCCGTACTCTGACGAATACGAGACAAGGGTTCTGACGAGCTGGATAATGGAGAAGGTTAAGGGAAGTATGTGAGATAAAATGTTTTTATTTTGAATAATTGCTACTTTATAGTAAACATCAACTAGAAATATTTAAATACCAGTTATTGATTTTTTGTAGATATGGCAGATATTAGAGCAAAGAGAACAGATATTGAAAATCTTGAATTTAAAGCCGATTTGGCATATGCAATATTAAAAGCCGCCGTCGAAATCCCAGAACCAAGACTGATTGATTCTGCATTAAAACTGTATGAGCACGATATTGGAGGTTATCTTTCAAATCTAATACAACCTACAAGGCACCCAGATCTGCTGAATAAAGGTGGTCAACGAGCAAAAAAAATTGAGGGTTTTATTCTTCAATATGTTCTTATGTTTAATCCATCTTCAAAAAAAAGTGATCGTTATAAAATCAAGATTACTGAAGATCCAAATGATGGCATGGGTGGTTTAAAGGCATATATAGACGCAGAGGATCAATTAGATTCAGGGGAAGGTGAAGTATTCAGATTAATCGCACATAAAGCGGAAGAATGGAGAATTAAAAAAAGATTTGACTTAATATTAAGAAATTTAGATTATGTAAGAAAGGAATATCCATCTCCAGATAAATCTACTGTACCTCAGATAAACTTAACGATAAAACAATAAGTACATACTTGTATTGGCTTTGAATTTCATTTCTCATATTGCTTTTTATAGAATAGAATATGGATAATATAATTTCAAATAAAAACCTTTAAATCCGCCAATGCTTTCTTTGATACCATGGCTAAGATAAGCGTTATTACACAAGGCTGCAGCAGCAATTTAAGGGAATCGGAGATAATGATGGGGCTTTTGGATAATTCTGGCTATGGCATAGTCAATGATGAAAATGAATCCGATATCAATGTTGTCAATATCTGCACGGTCAAAGGAGACCATACTGCATTAAGGGAAGTCAGGCGATTAAAAAAACTAAATCCAAACAAAAAGATTGTTGTCGCAGGCTGCATAACAGAAAGCATTGTGCCAAAAATAAAACAGATTGATGAAAGCATAAGCTTCGTTAATACCCACAACTTTGGCAGAATCTCAACTGTTGTTGAAAACTCATTGAACGGAACGGTCTTGGAGCTTTTGGACAAAAGGTACGAGCAAAAAGTCAATTTGCCTTCAGTCAGAAAAAATCCTGTTGTGGGAATTGTTCCAATCCTGAACGGCTGCAATTATTTCTGCACTTTCT
>ORJL010226577.1_pt1 | contig 32485 bp, 30 predicted proteins | sample 1779941 | NCBI WGS metagenome assembly ORJL01 (sample SAMEA104232317, study PRJEB22302) | groundwater metagenome | biome: forest; feature: aquifer; material: groundwater | place: USA | collected 2011-08-07 | depth 5.8 m | reverse complement strand
GTCCTTGGTAAACGCCTTGCCCAGCTTGTCATTGAGGGTTATCGTAACTACTGGCGCCTGGCCTGCTGCGAAGAACGTGCCGCTGGCCGGCTTGGATACCTCCAGTTTTACAGCCAACTCGCGGGCCGTACCTGCTGGTAGAGGCGCATCCTTACCTGCCGCTCCAGCTGCTCCAGTAGGTCCTGCGGATCCTTGTGCGCCGGTGGCACCAGCGGGTCCCTGCGATCCAGTGGCTCCAGTGGGGCCTTGTGGCCCGGCCGCTCCCGTTGCCCCTTTCTCACCTTGCGGCCCGGTAGTCCCCTGGGCTCCTTGACATGCCAGAGCTCCCAGAAGCAGCAGGGAGAAAAGGGTGATAAGGGCCAGAAACCTGGTTACAGAGAAGGACTTACGCATCATGCTTGCTCCCTCCGAGATATGCGCTCCTGCACGTGGCCCTCTTGGGAGCCTGCAAGAGCAAAGCTGCTGCCGACCACACAAAGCTGCACATGGATAGTGCGCCAAATCACAATGCCAAGATAAGCTAGCCACCATTGCAAGTAAATGAAAAACCCGTGAAAAAGAAGTCGCCAGGCCGATGGTTGCCCACCTTGAGCCTGGCGACTTCCGCTTTGAGCCTTGTATCTAGCTTGGCCCTATTGCTGTCTTACGGGTGCACCGCGTGGACTGTCGCCACATCGAAGTCCTTGCCGCGCCCGTGGCAGTTAGCGCAGGCCTCACCAAACTTGACAGAGGTCATGGTGTCGGCGTGAGCATCGAAGCCCGGGCCGCCTATGTGGCAGGCCTGGCAAGCCGCGGTAACGGGCTGCCTGTCCGAAATCACTGTGCCATCGGCCAACACCGCCTTGGTCGGCAGAAGGCCGGCAGGCAGAGGTATGGTGTAGGTGCTAGCCTTGTGGCAGTTGAGGCAGTTCTCCAGGTGGCCTGGGAAGAACACCTCATCAGTGAATACTCCCTGGAACTCGGTGGGCACTGCCCGCTCCTCGCCTTTGTGGATGCTGTGGATCAGCCACTTGTAGTGTAAGCCCTCCACTCCCAACGGCTCATCTGTATCCACCCTCTCGGTGAGGTCCGGTTTGTGGCACATAATGCAGAACTCGGTGTTGCGGCGGGTACCGCCATGGAGGGAAATGCCCGCAGGGCTTCCCAACGCGAGGTGGCATACGTTGCACAGTTTGGTATCAACCACGGAACGCCGGGCCACCACCGGTGTCCCATCTATGGACGCGTAGGTGACTGGGTTGAAGGCAGCATCCCGCACCACCAGGTTGGCTCCCTCATTGGCCTTGATGGTGGTGTTCATGTACCCCTGCATCCCAATGCCCAAGCTGCCCTTCCAGGTAGCGTCAATGGGGTCCTTGAAGGTGTAGCGCCACGTGCCGCCACTCAGATCGGTCAACGTCCCCAAACGGGTGAAGGTAGCCGGCGGCGTCGGGATCGTATTTACCGTCTCGGAGACGCGGTGCGCATAGTCGGTGGTGGGATGGGCATAGGTGATGGCCAGGCTGGTCACCTTGTTCGGGTCCAGGAAGGTGCCTGACCCATCCTTAACGGTGAAGTCCACGCTGAGCTTCTCGCCTGCCTTACCCGAGGCCTTCACTATGGCCAAACTTAGACCCTTGAGTTGCTTGGAGTTGACGGGAATGGTGTGGGCACCCACGATGGAGGCGTCAAACTCGCTGCCGCTATCCGGTATGTGGCATATGGCGCAGGTCTGGTCGTTGGCTTGTGGCCCGCCTGGGTGATCCCTTTGGGTACCGGCTGGACCCTTAAACAAAGCCTTGCCCGTTGCCCAGTCAATTTGGTCGTGGCATGCGCCACAGGCAGCCCGGCTGGGGGCCGTTTTCCAGTTGTTGGCGTTGGGCGCCAGTTTGGCATAGTCATCGGCCTTCATAGCCGTGGGTGGAACGCCGGCCACCGGAGGCGCTCCGTGACACGTCGTGCAGTTGCGGATGTCCTGCGGGAAGCCGACTTCAGAATAATCGTGGACGCTCTGCTGGTAGCCCACGATAATGTAAGGATTGCCTGCTACCACCGAAGGCAGGTTCCGCCCGCGGTGGATCTTGTGGATCATGGTCTTGAACAGGGGTGTATTCCCGGACTCGGGGTCAACGTTCTGGGCAGTGTGGCACAGGACACAAAACTCCGTCTTCTGGCGAGACCCGCCGTGAAGGGCCAGGACGTCGTGGCACTGATTGCACGACTCTGTGGCAACTACCTGCCGGGTCACTGTAACCGCCCCGCCGGCCGGGACGAAGTTGAACGTGGGGTTAGCCACGAAGGCCCTTGCGGCCCGGGTTATCTGGCCTCCCACTACATGGGTGGCATTCTTATCGTAGTTTTCGGGCAGTGCGGTGTTGAAGGTGTAGGTGAAGCTGCCCTTTCCGGTATCTTGAATCGCCGGGTGAGCCGCTGGGAAGACAGGGGCAGGAGTGGACTGCGGATCGGTGCCAGGCCGGGCCTTCACCTCGGCCAGTGCGGGCTGCTTGGTCGCTCCGTTGAAGGTGAAAGCGGCGCCCTTTACATCGGCGGTGACATAGCTGACATACTCGGTGAGCTTGGTGGCGGCATCTACTTTGACGTAGGCGATGGTGAAGCTGGGGTAACCGTCCAGGTCGGAGATCTTGAGGGGCTGCCCCTTTCCGTCAGCCAGGGTAAAGCTAACCACTGGCTTCCGGTCGGCACCAATCGTTACGCCGGTGATCTTCGCGACAACGCCATCAGTAAGGATAATCGCTGCCGCTCCTGCAGCTCCAACTGCTCCAGTAGGTCCTGCGGGGCCTTGTGCGCCGGTGGCTCCTGCGGGGCCCTGTGGCCCGGTGGCTCCGGTGGGGCCTTGTGGCCCGGCCGCTCCCGTTGCCCCTTTCTCACCCTGCGGCCCGGTAGTCCCCTGGGCTCCTTGACATGCCAGAGCTCCCAGAAGCAGCAGGGAGATGAGGGTGATAAGGGTCAGAAGCCTGGTTACAGAGAAGGACTTACGCATCATGGATCTCCTCGGCAAAAAACTTTCCCGTGGCCCCAGGTAGCAAAGCACCACCCTTAGAGCCGCTGAAAACTTAGAGCACAAAGTTTGTGCTCTAAGTCACACACGGAAGAATAGACGAGCCAGAGTCACTTGTCAATGCAAAATCTCACCAAAACTGGTATGTTTCACTATCTAGATTGACATAAAGTAACGCGAGGGTGGGCGGTAGATTAAGAAGAGGCCCCGGCATTGCCGGGACATCTTCTGCAAGCGTCCCTAACTTCTCGTGGATGGTCAAGCAGGCAATCTCATGCCTGTCCACCCATCCCATTTGTTTGAGCGTGTACCGCGTGCCAGGTTAGAAGTGCTACAGGTTGGCCTCATGGCAGGCCAGGCACATCACCTGCGTCCTGCCTATGTGGCTAGGCGGTAGTTCAGTCTCGGCCTTGCCTGGCGCGTGACACCGGATGCAGTCGGAGTTGCCGATCAGCGGGTGAGGAAGCGGTGGAACTTCCTGAAACTCCGTGTGGCAGAACTGGCACGTCTCCTGGGTGCGGCCATTGTGGCTCGCTGGCAAGGTCGCAAACCCATTGGGGCTGTGGCATACAGTGCACGCCTCTCTTCCCTGAACGCTGTGAGCTATCTTGGGCGGTGTGACCTTTGATACCTCGTGACAGACCGTGCACATGGCCTCAGTCCTTCCCTGGTGGCTGACGGCTAGAGGCGCGATCTTGCCTTGCGCGTGGCATTGGGTGCATTGCTGTCTTCCTACAATGCTATGGGAAATAGAGGGTGGGGTCACGGGAGACACGTCGTGGCAGCCAGCGCAAACCTTGCTGCTCCTCCCGTCGTGGCTTGCCGGCAATGGCACCAGTGCTCCCTTGGCATGGCAGGCTGTGCATGCCTCACGCTCTTGTATGGAGTGAGCTATGAGTGGTGGCGGTGTGGTAGACACCGTGTGGCAGCCCAGACACATCTGGTCGGTTCTTCCGGCGTGGCTCGATGGTAGCTGGCCCACCAGCTTTCCTGGGCCGTGGCAACTGGCGCAGGCCTCTCTGCCCTGGGTGGTGTGAGGGCCCACGGGTGGGTTGGCCTGGGACGGGCTGTGGCACATGATGCACATCTTGACTGTGCGGTCGCGGTGGCTTTCTGGCAAAGGCGCCATGCCTTTAGGTGAGTGGCAGACGTCGCACACGAGCCTGTTTTCCAACGAGTGCGCGATCACAGGCGGGTCTTCCAAGCCAGGCTGGTGGCATATCTGGCATACGGCATTGCCCCTGCCTTTGTGGCTGGCTGGGGCCGGCCAGGGACCCAGAGAGTCGTGGCAGGCCAGGCAGTCGGTCCGCCCCTCGGTGGTATGAGGGATACTTGGCGCGTTGAGGGCTGGGGTCAGCGTGAAAGAGGCCGAAGCCCAGCCGCTGGAGTTGCCAGCGCCGTCCACGGTCTTCACACGCCAGAAGTATATGCCTGGCTCCAGGGCCTCCCCTTGAGAGAGCACGTACTGAGATGTGGTGAGCCCCTCCTTTTTCAGTATGAGGCTGGCAAAGTCCGCGCTCTTATGGATCTCCAGCACATAGATAATGCCGCTGGGGTCCATCACGTCGCTCCAGTCGAGCTTTGGGGTGGATCTGAACACCATCGCTCCGCGCAAAGGCGACACGATGGCTGGGGATTCTGAGGCCTTGGTGTCTATGGTGATACCCAGGGATGAGGCCCAGAGGCTTTGGTTCCCAGCCCCATCCACTGCCTTCACCCGCCACCAGAAGCTCCCATCTGAAAGAGATTCGCCTGGCTGAAGGGTATACTCAGGATTCACCACGCCCTTTTTCTCCAGGAACGGGCTCGTGAATTCCTGGTTCCAGTTGATCTCCACCGTGTAGCTGATACCGGTGGGATCCGTTACCTGGCTCCAGGCGAACGTGGGCGTCCTAATGCTAACGTAAGCACTTGAGGCGGGGGAGATGGCTTCCGGAACCGGCGGTGGGGTTGTGTCAGTTCCAATGGCTGAAGTCGGGGTGGCGGTTCCACCGCAGCTAGTCGAAAGAAGCCCTGTCCCAACCAGGGCCAGCAATACGAGCAGGAGCACCGTGCATGCTGTGCCGCGGCGCCGGGAGTTGTTGGCCCACTCTACCTGGGCTAGGCCCTTCCTTTCCTTGCTGTTGGCACGACTTGCCATTCTTCTGGCTCCTTTTCTCGGTGGCCCCCCCCCGAGCCTTTTTCTAAGGCATGTTTCCGTGTCCCCCTCCCATGGGCTTACCGTTTCAAATTACTCTTCTTTTCTGGTTAGGTTAGGTTGTTTGGCTGCCTTTATTGGAACTTGTGACACTCTATGCAGACCTTGTCCGCGAAATGTTGCTCCTGAGGCGCATGACATGCCAGGCAGGTCGAACGTTCCGTAACCTTCCATTCGTGAGGTTTGTGACAGGTTGTGCATGACGTTGCTTGGTGGCCTAATCCTGTATGGAGTCCCACCGCTATGGCTGCGGCATGGCAACTCTGGCAGTTCACCACAGGCTCAGCCTGTACGTGAGGCTTGTGGCACTGGCGGCACTCGAATTGCATGGGGGCGTCGGCAGGCCAGGTGACTTTGGTATCCTTCTGGTTCAGGTGGCAACCCAGACATACACTCCGGTCCGGCAGCAGTGGATGTTCGGACGCCGTTACTGGGCGCAAGTACTGATGGCACGCCAGGCAGGGTGTCTGGCTCATTCCTGGGATCTGCACCTGTTGGTTTGGATGGCACGTAAGACACACCTTTCCAGGGGCCCTGAAGCTGTGTATCTGTATCCCGTGGCATCTGATGCAGGCGATAGACTGCTCTTCCGGGTGTACCTTATGTCCTACGGTAGCCCCTATTTGTTTGTACTCAGGATTGCCGCTCTTGTGGCACCTGACGCATGCCTCGTCAGGAACAAAGGTGTGCACCTCTAGCTTCTCCGGACGCCCAATGGCCCACGTCAGCAGAAGTTGAGTGCCCGCCATGGGGCTAAGCTCGTGGCACTTGTGGCATGTAACATCCTTGTGCTCGCTGATTGACCACTTGTCCCATACCGGCTGCATGATGTGGCACGATGCACAGAACGAGGGGTCCTCTTGCATGTACTTGTAGGCCGGTACTCCTTTGTAGACTGCGCCGCCAAGGAGTACTAAGAGGATAAGGCCTCCAGGTATGCTCAACCACAGAGGAAGCCTTCGTATGCGGCGAAGCAGGGACACAGCCCTGGCAGTCCACCGGCTAGCTAGTCGCATGCCGAACCTCCATCAAGTCAAGGGGTTATGAATATATGGACCTCAGTCCACTATCGCAGGCGTGTCAGTGGGCTCTCCATAGACGCTGTATTTGGCGTCTATAATCGCCCGTATGGTCTTTACATCTGTGCCCTTCTCATATTCCGCCCTTACGTCCACCGCAATCTTGCCACACAGGTCGCAGCCTGCCGCGTGGTCTGTGTAGCTGCCATCCTGGTTGTAGAAGCAGTCTCTCAGGTACTTGTGCTGTCCTCTACAGCCGCAATAGCAGGGTATCTTGGTGGTCACCTCGGCGGGGAGGAAGGCTGCCGCCCGGTACGCCTCCAGGCTGCCACTGTTGGCGTACACGAAGGATGGGAAGCCCTCTTCCTGCTGCTTGGAGCATGCTGGTAAAGCAAGCCCCAACAGCGCGAGCGCCATTATAGCAGGAATCAGCCTTGGCATCCTCACTTTTTTGCCTCCTAGTGAGCGTGTCTGGGGTTCATAGGAATCAGGAAAAGCTCGATGAATACTCCGGTGAGGACTAACAAAAAGATTGCGTGAGGAAGGAATCGCTTCTGCCAGCCTTTGAACTCCTCTTTCCTGCTGATGCGCCATGCTACATACAGGGAACCTAGACCTCCGAGGAGGATCACTGGCACGGCCCACCCCTGGCTCATCGGAGCCATCCGGGTGTCGGCTACCGGCGCGGCGCTCAAGGCAATCCCCAGGGATCTTAACGCTGAATCAACTGCCCTGGTGCCTTCCCCTGCCAGGTGGATTGTGTTGTGGCCCAGGTGCGTAGCCAGTGCCAGAGGAATGTAGGCGTATCCAAAAGCGGCGAAGCTACCCCGCCACGACCTTTGGGTTGCTCCCCACCTGGTCGCCAGCAGGTACGCCCCTGCCACTCCCCCCAGTGCTGCCAGGAAAGTAAGCGAAAACAACAGGTTGTAGCTCTGCAGTCCTGTAGCATCCATTAACCAGCGCATGTACTTTCCCCAGGCGGTGCTCATATCCGCGGTCTGCATGAACACGATCCCGACCAGGAACATCACCAGCAGCGCTTCTCCAAATAGGGGAGTGCGCAGTTGCCATAGCTCTCTGCCTGGGGGCCGGGCGCGCACCTCTACCACATCCCAGGCGCACGTTTTCACGCATTCACCGCAAAGGTTGCAGTTCCGATTGGTGTCCATGGTCCTGACGTACTGGTAAAGAGGACAGCCGTTGAACTGGACGTTGCCTCGGTAGCACCACTTGCCGCACTCCTGGCAGTCGGAGGGACCTTTGCTCCTGAGTTCCACGGCGGATGTCATGGCGTAGAGGCCAGTGAAGGCGCCGATGGGGCAGATGTAGCGGCAAAAGACGCGGCGCTGGTACACCAGGGCAAACGCTACCGCTCCAACCAGAAGAGACAGCAGCAGCAGCGCAGTGCCCATAGGTGAGCTGGTGATCCGCCAGACCCTGTCGGCCCACGTGAGGAGAACAAAGAGCAGGCCCATGATCCATATGCCGTAGCGTCGCAGGAACACGCCAGGCGTCCTCTGTGGGTGGGCCAAACGCTGCGTCAGCGAGATGGCCGGCACTAGGGGGCATATGGCGCACCATACCCTTCCCATGAGCAGAAGGCTCACAGGTAGCAGCGGCCACCATATTGTCCAGGTGACTACGGTAGCGAAGTTGTAGGAGGGGCGAATGGTGCCGAAAAGCCCAAAGTACACCACCAGCCCGAAGATGGCTACTGAAACCGCCTGGAAAACGCCAGGGTACAGGCGAGTCTTCATCAACCATTGGACCGGGCGCATCACAGTGACAGCCCAGCCTTGTCCGGCAGTGGCTGCGGGCGACTCGGTCTCCTTTTTCTTCACCTTCGCCATGGACAAGGTGGATTCCTACTCTCCCAGAGATACGCCCTTGAGAATGAGGTGGATTTCAGGCTCGACTGCGTCGTTGGTAGCTACCACAACGTCAAAGGCGTGGGGGCCAACCATTGATGTGCCCATGGAGTAGCGGAAGTCCAGTGTGGTGGTGGCCCCTGGCTTCAGCTTCGTAGTTCCCAGCTTGGCTGGTGGTGGGCAACATCCCTCCACGACCCGCGCGTACGCATTTTCGATTACAAGGGGCGAGTCTCCCACGTTGGTAAGGTTGAATACCACATCCACAGCCTTGCCCGCAGGCACATTTCCCAGGTCCCAGGCCGTCCGGTCTACCTGGAGGCGCGGCCCACCCGCAAACGTGACCTGAGCCAGCGCTTCCTTGTCACCAGCGCACGCCGCCAGGGTAAGTGCGGCCAGCGCCATCAGGGCCAGGATAAAACCTGGCCCTGCCCTTTGTGTCTCCTGCCTCTTTCCCCTCACGGGTTAGTAGCTCCTGAGTTTCTGTATCCGCTCACGCATGGTCTCCTCGCTCATCAGGCCCACCTTTATCTCTCGCAAGATGCCCTGCTTGTCAACGTAGAAGTGAGAGGGGAACCCTGCCAGGCGGTACGCGGCGGCAACCGTTCCGTTGCGGTCCAGTGCAATTGGATAGGTGATTCCCAGCTTGTTCACAAAACCCTGGACCGTCGGTGTGGCCTCTCCGTAGTCCACTCCTATGATCACCAGGTCGCTCCCCTGCTCCGATTTCCATATCTTTTCAATATCCGGCATCTCCGCACGACAGGGTGGGCACCAGGTGGCCCAGAAGTTGACCCACACAACTTTTCCACGCAGGTCGCTGAGTTTAATTGTCCCGCCACTTAGCAGTGGCAGTTCAAAGTCCGGCGCCGGGCTGCCTATTGCTGGTGCTGCTCCGGTCGCCCCACCAGCTAGCACGCTGGCCGCCGTGAACGCACCTTCTCCCGGAGATCGTGCGCGGTTCCACGCAAACCCAATGGCGACGATGAACAGGGCGATGGCCAGCGTTACCAGCACGTCCCGTAGCCCAAATGCACGCCTCGTCTTGCGCTGGCCTCCCGTGGGCACCGACACCCTGATGTTCTTCTGTTCCATCTGTTGCATCACGTCGCCTTTACTCTACTTGTAGGCGTGCAGGCCGCTGAAGAAATAGTTCCCCATGTATGTGAAGATGGCTGCGCCAAAACCCAGCATCAGCAGTATGGCGCTCTTTGTTCCCTTCCAACCTCGCAGTGTCCTGCTGTGAAGGTAAGCGCCATAGATAAACCAGGTCACCAGCGTCGCCAGCTCCTTGGGGTCCCAACTCCAGTACCGTCCCCAGGCTATGTCTGCCCAGAGCGCTCCCAGCACCAGTGTCAGAGTCATGAATGGGAACCCTATGATCACCGACCGGTAGCCTATGTCGTCCAGCATAGCTGGAGCAGGCAGCCATTGTATCCTTTTCCCCAACTGCACAAGGTAGAAAAGGGCTGCACCGAATCCGATGGCGGAAACGCCGTAAGCTATGATGGCCACCGCCACGTGAAGGGTGAGCAACAGGCTCTGCTGCAGTGCCGGCACCAGCGGCGTTGGCCGTGAGGGAAGCGTGTAAGCATAAATAAGGAAGGCTGTGGCTATGGGCAGCGCCACGGCGCTGAGAACAGTCGTCCTGTACTTCCACTGGAAGTAGATACTGGCTACAAGAATGCCCCATGCCCATGCTGCTGAGTACTCATACATGTTGGAGAAGGGGCCGTGGCCTGTAGCCGTCCATCGGGCGATTAGGGAAAGGGTAAGGAACAGGAGCCCGTTTATGCTTATTATCGTGGCAAAGCGGCCGGCATCCCAGAAGCCCTCTTTGACATCGGCGCTTTCTACGGAGGCAGCCCCCAATGAAGCAGCCCTGACCCTCTTTCGGTTCGTCCGCAGAGCCGCAACGTGCCACCAGTACAGCACGCTGGACACCCCTGAGCTGATCAGGGCTGCCATGAATAGAAAGATCTCCATCTTGGCCATGTTCCCATCCCCCTACTTATTGTGATATGCCAGGTCTTTTTCGATGTCCTGAGCTACAGCTTCGAAGTCCGAAGCCACGGCAAAGTTCTTGGCGGAGGTAGTGCGCACCACCAGCCGGGTCTTGCCGTCCGGCCCGCTACTGGCCCGGGCCCATGCCTGCCGGTGCGGGAAGTAGAAAACCAGGATCAGCCCTAAGACAAAGAGCGTGGATGCTATCCAGATAATTGGGCCGCCAGGATCTCTAGCCACCTGAAATCCGGAGAACTGACGCTCTCTCACGAATGTGAACTCCAATCCACCCACAGTCTTGGGTACACCCATCTCCAGCACAGAGGAGGTGCTGATGCCGGAGCCACCCCGGTACACCTCTACCATTATTTGCCCTGCGTTGAGCAAAGGGTCGGAGTAACCTTGGGCGGGGGCTGCAACGTAGGCGGTCACGCTATTGTCTGGCAGCTTTATCTCACCCGTCGGCCTTTGGTACGGCTTCTGGCCACTGAGCCAGCCCAACGCTACCCCGTCGTCGTAGACGGTTTTCCCTGTCTGATCTCGTACCTGCATCACCACCGCGGGCCCGAAGAAAGCCTGGTAGAAGCGTACACCCCCGTACTGTAATGCGTGGTTGACGCGGACCAGGCCTTGCTGGACCTCAGTCCCATTCTTGTACAGGGTCACTTCGCTCCGGTAGTCCTTGGGCGGCCCCTCAGGCCAGTACTCGTCCACGAACGAGTTCACTTTTAGAGAGAGATTTGTTCCATAACCTACCTCTCGCACGGAGCCCTCCGGCACCATGAAGCTCTGATAGCGAAAGCCCAGGTAGCTTCCCATGACGTAGCCCAGTATGAGTAGCACTACGCTGAGGTGGTGGAGGTACGTGCCCAGGCGGAAATGCCGGTTCTTGTCGGCTGCTATGTAGAAGCCCTGAGCGGCCTCTTCCGTCCTGACCCTGTAGCCCTTTTTCAGGAGCACCCTATGTGCAGTTTCTCCAGCCTCTTTAGGCGTCATGTCCAACTGTGTGAACTGGGCGCGGTTGGTGCCTCCTTCGTAGAACCCTTCCGCCGCCCGCACTTGGCCACCAACCATGGAGCTACGTAGTTCCTTCCACCGGTTGATGGAGCAGACGATAATGCTCAGCATAAGGAGCGATCCTGCACCCAGAAACCACGGCGAGTGGAACACGTCAAGCAGGCCCAAACGAGCCAGGGGCGTGGTAAAGATGCCCAGCTTGGGGCGTACCACGTTCTCCAGCCACCACGCATATGACCCCGGGTCCGCTGCTACCTCCGGCGACACTTGTATCAGCAGCGTCCCAATGAGGCTGAGCCCTGCCAGGATCAGGATGTTGATGAGGTTGATTCGCACCGAGGTAAAAAAACGCCATACCCAACGCCCAGCTCGCCGCGGGAGTTGGCGGGTGGCCTTGGCGGGGTGCTGTGGGCTCTCGCTGTCGGTCCTCTCAGCAACCATGACGGACGCACTCTTATCTTCCACAACTCACTCCTTACAGGGCGCCCCAGTAAAAGTACTTCGGTATTTGTGCAAAGGTGTTGGTCATCATCAGGATTCCTATTCCAATAAGGAGCACGCCGCTGACTCCAGATATCGCCCACTGGTAGCGCCTTACCTTGCGGAGGACTCCGGTTACCCGGTTCATTGCCAGCGCGGTTGCCACAAAGGGAACGCCCAGGCCCAGGGAGTAGGTCAGCAGGAGGTAGGCCCCTTGCCACACCGTATCTTTGAGGGAGGCCAGCCCTATGATGCCTGCCAGGACCGGGCCGATGCACGGTGTCCATCCGGCGGCGAAAAGGATCCCCAGGAACAGTGAGCGGGGGTAGCTGGCCTTTCCGGCGAGGGTGAAGGGCTTTCTCATATCTCGCTCCAGGAAAGGGATACGCCAGAGGCCCATGACGTGGAAACCCATGAAGATCAGCACGGCGCCGCCTATGGCCCGGACGTAGGGCATGTAGCCAGGCACCAGGTATCCCAACAGCCCTAGCGATACCCAGAACACCACGAAGACAACGGTGAATCCCAATACGAAGGCCAGGGCGTGGAGCACCATGGGCACGCGTATGCCCGGACGCGACGCATCGGCGGCCAGCGAGACGCCGGCCAGGTTGGAAACGTAGGCAGGTACCAGCGGCAATACGCAGGGAGAGACAAACGACACGATCCCTGCGAGGAATGCCACAGGCAGGGTTATCTGATCACCGCCCAAGATATTCTTCCCTCATGCTCATGGTGTTGCACCTGTCTGAAGCTGTGCCAGGTGCTGCGAGGCTGCGGTGGCCAGGTCTGTATTCGGCGCCAACCGGATCACCTCGTTAAGGTGGGCTATGGCCCCGGGTAAGTCGACAGGCGTACGCACATATGCCAGCAGAAACCCCATGTCGTAGTGTGCTTGAGCGCTATTGGGGTCCAGGATGAGCACTTCAGAAATGCTTGCTTGCGCTTCGTCCACTTTATTCATATTCATGTATGCCACGCCGATGTCCAGGCGGGCGTGCTGGGCATACTCACCCTCGGGGTCCGCTTCCAGCAGTTTCTTGAACCAGTAGATAGACTTCTCCCACTGTTCTCCCACTATGTTGGTCTCGCCGAGGTTGAAGAGCGCCTCGACGTCTTTGGGATTATCTGCCACTGCTTTTTCCCACGCAGCTAACTGGCTCTCGTGGGCCGCTAAGAACGTCTGGGGGTCAAAGGACTCCTGCTGGTCAGAAGTGGATGCCGCAGGCGTTTTCTCTTTGCCAGGTATCACGCCTGTCCACCAGAGGCCACCCAGGATGGCCAGGCCCACAACCACTCCTGCAGGAGCCAGCACCCATGGGCGCGCCAGGCTCTGCAAGAACGATCGCTTGCTGCGCACCGTCGCAGCTATGGCCACTTCCGAACGTTTTTCTGTGTCTTCGCCCGCTGACTCCAGGGTCTCGTAGACCTCCTGGATTAGGTCCTGCTGAGCCTCGGCCCACGGTCTCAGATTCTGAGGGATTCTCTCCGACTGCAGCCAGTCAAGGAGTGCACTGTAGCGCCGCTCCACCTCGTCCGGACTGGCGTTGCGAGGCAGGCCCAGGAACTGGTATGAGTTCACTTTTGTCATGTCTTGTGTTCTGCCTCTCTTACGGTATGGGCGGTGTGTTAGTGGCGGGACCAGTGTTGCCGTAGCGGTCTACCACATACTGGCGTATCTGCTGTACTGTCTGGCCCTCTCCAGTGCGCTTTTTTGCTTCCCGAATGATGTCCACGCACATGTCGCAGTTGGCGCCGTGGTCGTCAAACGCTACTCCGCCGCCGGTTATGTGCACATACTTAACGAAGCAATCGTGAATACTGGTGTGACCTGAGTGCGTGCCGCACCCGCAGTAGCACGGGATGTACTGGAGCATATCGGGGCGCTCAATGGCGTAGGCGTAGGCCTCCTGTACGGCGAAGGGAGAGCTTCGTATGTACGCTGGGAAAGTGATACCGGCTGGCAGCATTATAGAGGAGGAGCCGCCCTGAAAAACGTTAGCAATGACTACCCCCGCTACTACAATGAGGACTGCTGGCACTGTCACGAAAAGCCACATTCCCCGGTTACCACCCCTCCTTCTAGAAGGGCGTTTCTTAGACCTGTTTGGCTTGCTTGCTCGGCTCATTGGTGTCTCCTCTCTAGATAAACCAGTAGACGATGGTGTCGTTGATGCCTGCCACCAGGAAAATGACTCCTACTACTTTTCGGAAGCGTCTTTCCAAGGTAACTGCTCTGGCCATATAGCCCTGGGCTTTGGTGATTCCGAACCCCAGCAGTCCTGCCAGTCCCAGGAAGGGTAGAGCGGTGCCCAGTGCAAAGACGCCTGGCAGAACTGGACCCACGGGTGAGCTCAGGGCCAGGGGAATCAGCAGCCCAAAGAACAGCCAGAACAGGGTTGGGCAGAAGGAAACCGAAAAGGCCAGCCCCAACACGTATGCACCTTTGCTGTCTCCGCTCCGTGCCAGCCGGGATAGCCGCGCGCTTATTCCCTGGCCTGCGGAGAAGTTCAATCTCAGCACGCCTAGGAAGATGAGGCCTACCAGTATCATCAGAGGCCCCAGGGCCTTTCGCGCCATGGTGACAATGGGGATGGAGGCGTCGGTCAGTTGGACTCCCAGGATGATAACCACCAGTCCAATGACCGTGTACCCCGTGGCTTTGCCCAGGGTATAGGCCAGGGCCGATTGGAAAGTCTGCCGTGGGCTCCGGCCTCCACACACATAGGCCAGGGCGCTGGCGCTGGTGGTGAGCTGGCACGGGCTGGCGGATCCCACTAGGCCCAGCAAGAGTGCCGTGAATAGGGGAATCTGGCTGCTGTACGTCCATCCCCCCACAGTCGTATTGAAAGAAGAGGTGACTGTGCTGAGGAAGCCGTACCACTGGATAATCCAGTCCGTCACATTCCCTCCAGTGTGCCTGCAGCCAGGGTTCTGACAATTCCATCCCTGAGGCTTGAAGGGTCTGTGGCAGACCCACTGGCCACCGCCGGCGTGAGTATCCTCGTGGAAACTGCCGCTTCCTTACCCCCGACTCCAGTGATCCTCGGATGCAATCTATCAACATGCCGCACCCAACAGCGGGCATCATTGCCTTTTGCCGGCCTCCAGAGCCTTGGTCTCTCTAGTTGGACCTGTTGCCTGTATACCCATCTCGTCGACATAGAACGTCGCAAATGTGTGAAACGCTTCACAATAAGCGTCCAAAACCTGCACCTCAATGTCATGTTCAGTGGCGTTAGCTCCTACTATAAGGTTGCCTTGAAAGGAGCGTCAAGCCTATTTCTACATACCGTTCTTGCACCCACCCCTTTACTACCCCAAGGGGTGAGACGCATGCCTATCCTTGAAAAGAGCGCCGGACTCTGGTAGCCCCTTCGGATCCGTCGAGGTAGATCATATCCTTGGTTCCTTAAAACAACATGAAGGGATTGCCAGGAAGCGCGGTGGAAGATGCAGATCGACTAGCTTTCTCTCCGGTGTCGTTGCGAACCCCTACTCATCGGGACGAAGCAATCTGGCGGGGTATCCCTGTCCCCATGTCATGCTGAACGCAGTGAAGCATCTTGCCTGCCTATGTGCAGATGTGCCTTTCTCATACACCAACTGCTCACATTGGCATCGGTCAATGAGTATGGTCGGAGAAACTGCCCCGAGATCTGCCACTTGCCGCTATCCCATACCCATGCAACCGTATACCCTTGAGTCATGACTGCTACAACCCTGGTTGGCTTTTACCTAAACCTCCTCTAACTTGACAATAATCGGATTCGTTTCTTCAAAAAAATATATCTTGCTAGATATGGCCCAGCTTCAACTATTAGACATAACGTCAGAAACGAATCGCCTGGACTCCGCTTGTGGTTAGCTTGGACATGGAAGGCATACGGCGGTATAGGTCATAGGGCCTGAGAACTGGTAGAGGGCTCTGGTGGTCTGGTCAGCTAGGCAGAGGTAAACAAAAGCGATAGCGGGCAGGACAACGTCCTGCCCGCTATCGGTCAAACTGAATGTATAGCTAGGAAATACGAATGCTACTTAGCTCTCAGCTTCTCGCTCACCATTTGCCGCATCTCTCGGATAGACTCTTGCTGCCAGGAGGGGAACTTGGCCTGAGTCCTGGTGCGTACCTCAGCCCGGATGGCCTGGTCTTCAGCCCCTGGCATGGCTTTCTTGACCTCCTCCTCTATTTGGGCTCGCTCTTTATTGGCCAGGGCTGGCCTTTCTATCCAGTGGCAGAGGTATTTCATCTCTTTGGTGTAGAACACCGCTACAGGAATGGACTGGAACTGCCCCTGGTTCAGAAACTCATTCATGATGTCCATGTTCTGATCCCTGGGGAAAACGCGCATCTCCATGCCCGCTGCCTCTGCTAGGCGTGCCATTGTCGGCATGCCCCGATAGACGTCTGGGCACCAGTCCTCGCCCAGCACCAGCAGCCTGGTAGCGCCTTGGCGTACCGCCCGGCGGAAGAACTCCGCATCATCGGCCTTGTTCTGGCACTCGTCGTAAAAACGCTGGAACTGATCCTTGTTCACCTTGATCTGGGCGATGTACTCCTTGTACGTAAGCCCCAAGGCGAACCGCTCCGCTGTCACCACGCTGGTCTTGCCTACCATGTTGCCTCCCCTCTCTAACTTGGCCTTGGTCTCCTGACTGAGGCGGCCACGCCGCCTAACCTATGTGTCAGCCGATTTCACCCTCAAACCCTATTTCCACCCGCCCATCATCGTACACGATGATAGGCACGGTGTCGTCGTAGGTTAGCGCCTTGTCCAGCCACTCCTGGCTTTCGTCTACTCTGCGCTCTTCGAACTGTATACCCCGGCGTGTCCACTCCGTGCGAAGGTCCTCGCAGGTTGGGCAACTGCTCAACGTGTAGACAATAGGTGTTGCCATCTGTTTGCTCTCTGTCGTGTGAGATTGGCTGGACTTGCCCTTTCTGAAACGAGGAAGGCCGACGTTCCCTGCGTTCGAAGTTACATATGCGGCGCTCCTTTGTCAAGGGTGGGAATGCTTATGGGGCCGCGCGCCTGGGGGCGCAGGAAACGCCCTTGCGGACGAAGCCGCTGGGCTATAAGGAGGAATCAGAGGCATAAGCAGCAATAACGCAGTAACACTCTTTGCGAGCACAGAATAAACAGTAGAAAATGGGCAGGAAATCCAGGTGGCACTTGACAAGCCCACAGAATATTGGTAGAGTTTGTGGCGAGTCATCCAGTAGGATGCTAGGAGGAATTGCGATGGCCAAGTTAGGCACATACTCATACCCGGATATCAGGTTTGGCGACGCGGTGGAAATCGCGGGAAGGATACTGACCAAGTTCCGCGGCACAGTGACTGTCAAAGGCCTGGCGTGGGAGTTGGGCATGGCAGAGAACAGCGGCACTCTCTTTGCCAAGATCGCCGCCCTCCGAGACTTTGGCCTTGTCGAAGGTCGTGGGGAGCTCAGGGTTTCGGAGCTATGCCGCCGCATCATTCATCCGGCTAACCCAGAAGAGGGAAGACAGGCCAGGATCCAGGCATTTCAGCGGGTGGACTTGCTTAGGTCCCTCTACGAGCGGTTTGAAGGTGAAGCCCCCGACGACTCCACGCTTCTCATAGCTCTGGAAGAGGTAACCAAGGCCCCCAGGGAGGAGATCGTTCGCCGATTCACCCTGATCCAGAAACACCTTGCCGACGCCGCCAGGGTGATTAAACGCGTGTCTGCTGCTGAATCCTCTCCCGATTCTCAGCAAATATTCTCAGGCCAGCCAGCCCCGACGGACAAGCGCAGTGTGGAATCTCCAGAGGAGCATTCTGGTCTTTATCTGGTCGCGGGAGAGCTACGCCTTAACGCAAAACTCACCCCAGAGTACGTGGAGGCGGCCATAAACCTCCTCCGTGCCGTCAAGGCCAGCCTGGAGGAGGCGGAGCGGCAAAAGGCCGGCATTTCATATCCTATGGACTAGCGTTCAACGTTGATTTGCCAGAGCGAAGGCTCGACCACTCGGCCCTTCGCATGGGGTATGAGGGTACCCCGTATAGTCCACTCTCCCTCTTCCGCTGCACCAGCGGGAGGGGGAGATATCGGGCACCGGTTCAGACCAGGAGGTACAGAAGAGGGCTGGGAGTAAATCCCAGCCCTCTTCTGTTTTCGGTCCACCTTATGCAACCCGTTCGACAGTAGTCTGGTTTGGCCCGCAGTCGCTAGTCCCTACGCTCTTCCCACTCTGGCACAGGCTCGTTCACTCGCCATAGGAAAACAAAGACTCCAGTGGGGCCCAGGTGCCTAAACTCCCGTATCAGGACCTTCCGCCTCTCCGCATAGGTCAGGCCGTCCAGGGAGCGCAGGTAGTCGTGGAATGCTCCGTGCTCCTGAGATAGGCGCTGTATGGCGCGGGCGTTCTCTATGGTGGCGATCACCTTCCGTCCGTTGCGCACGATGCCTGGGTCGCTCAGCAGGCGTTCCAAGTCATCTTCTCCGTACTCGGCTACCACATCCACGTCGAACCCGTGGAACGCCTCCAGGAAGTTGGGCCACTTATCCCGGATCACAGCCCAGCTAAAGCCTGACTGGAACACCGCTCTGGTAAGTTCTTCCAAGTAGCCGCTGTCGCTGCTGGGCGTGGCGCGCGGTGGAATCTCGTGGCCCATCCTCATCCCAGGTGCTCCTTGGTCCTCTGTGCCAGTCGCATGGTCATCCCGGGCACGCTGGCCAGTTCCTCAATGGACGCCGCCTTCACTCCGGCCACCGAGCCGAACCGACGTATGAGCATCCGCCGTCGCTTGGGCCCGATGCCAGGCACCGAGTCCAGTGCCGATTGGATAGCGCCCTTGCTGCGCCGCTGCCGGTGATAGGTGATGGCGAACCTGTGTGCCTCGTCCCGTATGCGCTGTACCAGGAACAGCCCCTGCGACCCGCGAGGCAGCAAGATGGGGTCTGGATTGTGCGGAACGAAAAGCTCTTCGCGCTCCTTGGCAAGGCTGGCTAGCGGGATGGTGTCCACCAGGCCAAGCTCCAGGAACACCTGGAGGGCCGCAGTCAGGTGCCCCTTGCCGCCGTCTATGAGCACCAGGTCTGGCACTATGCCCCAGGCCTGTTCCTTTTCCCTGGTTGCGCCTTCTTCAGCAGCCCCCTCTCTATACGCCGAACCCACGCCATCGGCAACGCCATTGCCTTTGGCGTGGACCTGTTCCCCCAGGCGGCGGAAGCGGCGTCGTAGCATCTCCTGCATCATGGAGTAGTCGTCCACCCCTTGAACCGCCTTGATCTGGAAGCGGCGATAGTGGCTGTTTTTGGGCCGCCCTTCTTCGAACACCACCATGGAGCCTACGGGATTGGTGCCCTGGATGTTGGAGATGTCGTAGCACTCCATGCGGCGCGGCAGGCGTGGCATGTCCAGTGCCTCCGATACCTCTTCTATGGCTTGCTGCAAGTTATTGGTGTCCGATAGCCACTTCACGGCCCGCTGTTGCAGCCCCTGCGCGGCGTTCTGAGCTACCATCTGCACCAGCTTGCGTTTGACCCCTCTCTGAGGCACGTGCAGGCTCACCTGGTGTCCTCTCTTCTGGCTAAGCCACGCCTCCAGCAGCGCCACATCCTCCTCTGGCGCGTACTCTACCAGGACCTCTGCGGGCACGTGCGGTGCGGCGTCGTAGAACTGTTTGATGAACTGGCCCAGCACTTGGGCGGGCGTATCGTCCTGCGTTCCTTCCATCAAGAAGTGCTCTCTGCCCATCAGCTTGCCGTGTCGTATGAAGAACCCCTCCACCCACGCCTCTCCGCCGCTGGCCACCAGCGCTATTACATCCTGGTCCTTCTCGCTGACGGACGTTACGTTCTGGCTCTCGCTGACCCGCTCTATGGCTCGCACCTGGTCCCGCAGTAGCGCCGCTCTCTCGTACTGGAGGTTGTCCGCCGCCTCGGCCATCTTCTTTCGCAGGTCTCTCAACACACGTTCGGTCTTGCCTTCCATGAACAGGATGACCTGTTCGATTATCTCTCTGTATTCCTCTTTGGATACCGCTCCAATGCACGGCCCTACGCAACGGTGGATGTGGTACTCCAGACATGGCCTCGGTTCTTTTCCGGTGATGGCCATGGTACAGGAGCGGTAGGGGAACAGCTTCTTCAGCAGGTCCATGGTGGTGCGCACAGACCACGCGCTGGCGAAGGGGCCGAAGTACCGAGCGCCGTCGTCCTGGACGCGGCGGGTGAAGTAGACCTGTGGGAAATCCTCCTTCAGGTCTATCTTGATGAACGGGTAGGTCTTGTCATCCTTGAGGCGGGCGTTGTACTGGGGCTTGTGCCGCTTGATGAGGTTGTTTTCCAGGATCAGCGCCTCGGCCTCCGTCTCGGTGAGCATGTACTCGAAGTCGGCTATGTGCGACACCAGGCTCTGAGTCTTGGGCGCTTGGCCGGCAGGCGAGCCGAAGGAGGAGCGCAGGCGGGTCCGCAGGTTGGCAGCCTTGCCCACGTACAACACATCCCCGCTTTCGCTGCGCATGATGTACACGCCTGGCCCCGTTGGCGTGGCCCGCAACCTGTCTGCGGCTGCTTCGGGAGTCATAGTCATAGTACTGATATTTTAGCATCGCCGATTGAAGGGCAACGACTATGATCGCTGAGTCGGCAGAGATACGCCCAACTCCTGACAAATCTTACGGGCCAGGAAATCCACGATCTCTCTATGTCGTGGTACGGCTGAATAGGCTTGAGTGTTGGGGTTGGTATACCAGGAGTGTCTGGCCCCTTCACGGACAAAACGGCACCCGTGTGACTCCAGGTGTGCTATCAGGTCTCTGCGTTTCAAGGAATCTGGCCCTCAGGAACAATTTCCACCTCTATTCTCGACCTCACTCACCTAATCGGCCTAACTTTAGTTGACATAACGATGCCTTACCCCTCAAGGACCAGTTCCACTTCCTCGAAGTGTCGCTTTGTTCCGCGCACGGCGTCTGGTTCCAGTTCAGACAGTTCTTTAAGTGCAGCTTTCAGGGCTTTCCTTGCTAGCGTCAAAGTCCGCTCTTGGGCATTTACGCCAGGCACCTCAGGGATGTATCCCACGTACCAGGAGCCGTGTTTTTCAAATATAGCGTGAAATTTCAATGTTCGTTCCATTTCCAGTCTCCTCTGGATAGCTTTGTGATGCGGCAACGGCTTATCCAATCACTACTGCTAAGAATACCCTAGCATGGGTTCTCAAACAATCAACTCTGCTCCATCAGGCAAAGGAAGGATTTGACCACAGCGATTCCTTCATGCAAAATGGCATGCCCAGCAGGACATGATGTTTTGAGAGCGCCGTGACAGGAAACCGGACCGCCTGGTTGTCCTCCCAGGCCCGCAACATGAGGACGCTGGAGGTTCTCTTCGTTGTCATCGCTACGGTGACGGCGGGGCTGCTGCGTCTCTTCTTTCTGAAAGAGTACCCCGCTGGCTTTCAGGGCGACGAAGCTTGGATGGGGCTGGAAGCCCAGCGTATCCTGGCTCATGGCTGGATCGGCGTATGGTCGCCCACCGGCTGGGGACAACCCACGGGCCCTTTCTACTGGGCCGCGTTCTTGTTTAGCTTCCTTCCGGACAGCGTGACGGTGCTGCGGGCCTCTACAGCCCTTCTGGGCACGGCCACTATACCTGTCTTCTACCTGTTCATACGCTCATGGTATGGCGGTCGCGCGGCTATCATAGGGACTGTCCTTCTGGCATTCAGCTACTGGCACACCGCCTACAGCCGCACGGCCTTCGGCCTGATATCTGCGCCCCTCGTGGAGTGCGGCGTCTTGCTCTTCCTGGGCATTGGCCTTCGCGAGCGAAAGTTTTGGCCTTTCCTCGTAGCTGGCGTGCTTTCTGGGCTTGGCATGTACACGTATCGTGGTTACACCTTTTTCGCTATCCTGACGGCGGCGCTTTGGCTGGTCATGCTGATCCTCGACCGTCCATATCCGTTCAAGCCGTTGTTCAAGCATGCGCTGATATTCGCGGTTGCCGCCGTCCTGCTCGCTACGCCCATGCTCGTGTTCGTGGCGACCCGGTACAACGACTACATGGGCTACGGGCGCGTCGTTTCAGTCTTCAACAGCCCTGAGTACAAGGCGGCGGCCAAGAATGGGGAGTCGCTTTCTTTCCTGCGCAATAAGCTCCAGCGTGCCATCAGCGTCTACTACGTGGGCCGTCCCCCCGATACCACCGACGGCATGGGGCCGTTTGGCCTACTGGATCCACTCACCAGGGTGCTTTTCACCGTTGGTGTGGCCATAGGACTATGGAGGTTTCGCCGTTGGCGCTACTTCATAATCCCTGGGGGCGTTGTCGTGGGTGTCTTGGCCGTGGCTATTACCGTGCCTTGGGGCGAGAACCGCCGTGGCATTGCTGCCTTACCCTTGGTGTTTGCCGCCGCTGCCGTTGGTGGAGACGCCGTGTTCGGTCTGTTTTCGGCATCTTTGCATAAGCTGAAGTTCCGTCAGATTAACCTCCTGTACGCTGGACTGGCAGGCGTGATAGCCGTAGCCGCCGTAGCCTACGTGGCTACGTGGAACAGCCGGGTCTATTTCCAGAAGATCGCTCCCAGTGATGCGACCCGCTTTGCCTACGCCTACGAGCTAAGCCGCGCCGCCAATTACCTCCACTCCTTGCCGCCTACCATAGGCCAGGACCCGTACGTCTACTTTTACTCTGGCCGCTGGGCCTGGGACTACGAGGCCAGGCGGTTCCAGGCGCCAAACCTAAATGGCGAGGATCGCTCGCAGAATTTTGGCAAGTTCTCTTTGGAGTGGACTTCTGGACATCCAGTGGTGGTCTACCTTCTCATGCCTCCTTACGACCAGTACTCTAAAGAAATCCAGCGAAGGTACCCCGGCGGCGCTTGCGTCCAGGAAAAAGAGAACGGCAAGCTCATCTACATGGCGTACATCCTGGGTAGCCCCAGGGCCTCTGCCTCCTGTACTTAGCCGTTTGGCTGCTTTGGGGTGTGAAGGAGCCGGCTACGCAAGGAAGGCGGGGTAAGTAGTCCCGCTCATCCTGAGCTAGTCGAAGGAAATGAGCGGGGGTTCTGTTTGAAGGGTGGGGTGAGAACTAACAGGCGAGCCTGTTGGCACCTAGATAGCAGCTAGTCCCTCCTCAAACCCTCAAGTTGAATGTACCTATGCACTTCGTTACAATACCCACGTCTGTAAGAATCGAGAATCGTCTGAATCCCGACCTTCCATCAGGGGTGATAAGTGATGGCGAGGGTTTTCAGGCGAATCCATTGGGCTGGAATCGAGAAACTCTTATGAACGTGCCACGCCGCCTAAAGGGCATGGAGGATGTGGGGCCGGAAGCTGCTCAGACTATGGACTGGGCAGCAGGCACCCTGTGCTCTTTCATGGCCCGCTACGGCTACAAGCGCGTGGATACGCCTCTCCTGGAAGAGACTGAGCTTCTCCTGCGTAAGTCTGGCGGAGAGTTGGCCAGCAAGATGTATACCTTCACCGATCCCGGTGGCCACAGGGTCAGCCTGCGGCCTGAGTTCACGTCCTCCATAGTCCGTGCCTACCTCCAGGGCATGGGCCAAGGCGGATCCATTCCCATGAGGTGGGCGTACGTCGGCCCCGTATTCCGCTACGAGGAGGACAACGCCGGCTCTCGCCAGTTCATCCAGGTCGGTGCGGAGATCATAGGAGCGGCGGGCCCCTGGGCCGATGCAGAGGTCATGGCAATAGCCGCCAAAGGCCTTTCGCAACTGGGCGTCTCCGGACACCGGCTAGTGGTTGGCCACCTGGGTGTGGTCAACGCTCTTCTGGATGATCTGGGCATCTCCGACCGTGGCCGTCTCTTTTTGCTGAACAACGTTGGCGCTCTCTCTCGTGGCGCTGAGGGTTTTCGAGAAGTAAAGGAGCGCGCCGAAGGCCTGGGGCTGTTGCCTGGACAAAACGGTATGGAAAAGGCTGCCACTACCATAACCTCGGAAGCGGCGCTGGCTTTGCTGGAGCAGTACTCCCAGAGGCCGCCCGCGTCCAGCATCGGCGTTCGCACGCCTGAAGAGATACGCGAGCGCTTCCTTCGCAAGCAGCGTTTCGCCCGCGATGGTGGGCAGTTCTTGGGAGCGCTGGAGTCGGTATCCAAGCTGGCTCAGGTGCAGGGCAAACCTTCCCAGGCCCTAAAGGCCGTTCGTCCAATGCTGCGCTCTTCGGAGGCAAAAGGGGCGCTGAAGTCCGCGGAGGAAACCCTGGCCGCCTTTTCCAGCTACGATACAGGCGTGCCTGTGTCCCTGGACTTTGGCCTTGCCAGAGGCATCGCCTACTACACAGGATTGGTCTTTGACATCCGTCATCCTGCTCAGGGAACCGTTCCTTTGGGCGGCGGCGGCCGCTACGATGGCCTGGTGCAGGCCTTGGGCGGTAGTGAGTCTACAGCCGCTATGGGCTTCGCCTGGTCTCTGGAGCGCGTGGTCGATGTCCTGAAATCAGAGCGGGGAACAATAAATGCATCCGCCCCTCGGCGCAATGCATTTATTGTCAGGCCCCAGAGTGCTGACGCTACGTCGGCGGCCCTGCTTGAGGCGGAGCGTCTGCGGGAGCAGGGCGAGACCGTGTACCTGGAGACTGACGCGGTTCCGCTGGCGGAGTCCGTATCCCGTGCCCGGAGGCAAGGCGTTAGCCAGGTCATCACCGTCTCTGCGGACGGCAGTGTCAGGCACAGAAAGGTCGCTGACTGATGTTTGCTACTGCTATTGGAGACTTGACGTAATGTACGACAAGAACGGTGGCGACCTTCTCCGGCTGGCCATCCCCAGCGATGGCGAGATGTATGAGTCTACGCTGGCTTTCCTCAAGGAGTGCGGCGTGGCTGTGGAACGCGGCAGTTCTCGCAGGTACACCGGCTCCTTGCGCTCCGTGGATGGCGCTGTGGTGCTGTTCCAGCGCGCCGCGGACATTACCGGCAAGGTGGATGACGGCAGCGCCGACGTCGGCATCGTGGGGCTGGACAGGTTCGCCGAGAACCACACCGATGGCGGCGCGGGCTTCATCATCTGCGACGACTTGGGCTACAGCCAGTGTGACCTGGTGACTGCTGTGCCGGAAGCCTGGATAGACGTCACCGAAATGGCCGACATAGCCGACCTGGCCGTTGAGTTCCGGGAGCGGGGCCGCGACCTGCGGGTAGCCACCAAGTACCCACGCCTCACCCAGAAGTTCCTCTTCAGCCACGGCATCAACTACTTCGCCGTGGTGCCGTCCAGCGGTACGCTGGAGGCGGCGCCGCTCATGGGCTTTGCCGACATCATTGTGGACATCTCATCTACAGGCAATACCCTGCGCGAGAACCAGCTGAAGCCCCTGCCGGACGGCACCTTGCTGCATTCTCAGGCCTGCCTGGTAGGCAATCGCGCAAGTTTGAAGCGAAGTCCCGCCAAGCGTGAAGCCGCCAGGCTGCTTATTGAGCGCATCGAAGGATATTTGGAAGGGAAGCGCTTCTACAGGATAACCGCCAACGTGCGCGGCTCTTCGGCGGAACAGGTGGCCCAGGCGGTGCTGGAACGGCTGGACCTGGCTGGCCTCAAGGGGCCCACGGTGTCCCAGGTCTACGCCGCCGAGGGTGACGACTGGTACGCCGTTACAGTGGTGGTGCCCCAGGCCAACCTCCAAGGGGCCGTGGACTACTTCCGCTCCATCGGCGGCACCGGCGTCTCCATGCTCCAGCCACGGTACGTTTTTCATGAGGTGTCGCAGGTGTACCAGCGGCTCCTCAAAGCCATCGGCCAAGATTAAATGTGGACGGACTCTTTGTGCAGTACGAGATGAATCCGTGCCCAATCCAATAGCTCACCTGGATATTGCCCTGGAATCCGTTGCCCAGTCCTGCCCTCCGGTCATCGAGGCGAACATGGGCAGCTTCCTGTTGGGTAGCTGTGCCCCGGACATCCGGGTCATCACCCGTGGCGACCGCGACGAGACGCATTTCGCTCCCATGAGTAACCAGGTGCTGGGCACAGGTATCCAGAACATGTTCAAGGCCTATCCTCAGTTGGGCCATGCCGCCAGCCTTTCCGGCCCTACCCAGGCGTTCCTGGCGGGTTACATATCCCACCTGATGGCCGACGAATCCTGGATTATCCAGGTGTACCGTCCCTACTTTGCCAACAGGGATGTGTTCCAAGACCGCGTCGCCGCCAATGTGCTGGATCGTGCTTTGCAGCTGGATATGGACCGCCGAGCCGTGGAAAAACAGGGCCTCATGAAGCAGGCCCAACACTATTTGGCCCAGGCCGGCGCGGACGTCCAGGTGGCCTTCCTTCCCACCGAGGCCTTGGCCGACTGGCATGGCTGGCTCACCGGAGTCGTTCAGCGGGAGTTCTCCTGGGAGCGGCTGAAAGTCATGGCCCTCCGGCGTCAGGACCCGCAAGACCATGCCAGGGCGCAGGAGGTGGCGGAGCAGTTCTTGAAGGCCCTCCCGGTAAGCCTGGATGGCGTGTACGATCTGGTGCCGCGAGATGTGCTGGCCTCCTACCGGAACGACGTTATGCGTGTATGGACAGAGTTTATGCGAGGGTATCTACCTTGAAACTGATTCGTGGTCTCCAGCAGGCCAGAGAGTTCATTGCCGGACGCTCTTCCATCGTCTCCGACGAGGTCCCGGAGGAACTGGCGCGCGAGGTCGCCAGGCGTAGCCAGGCCATCTGGGGGCAGCCATTCACCGTCCATGAGGCCGTCAGGCGCGTCATCGAGGATGTCCGCAATGGTGGCGACGCCGCCGTATTAGACCTCACGGAACGCATCGACGGCCTTCGGCTGAAGCAGATCGAGGTGCCTGCCTTTGCTATCGCCGGCGCTGCAAAGGCCATCCCCCAAGAACTCAGGGCGGCCCTGGAGCTGTCAGCCCAGCGTGTTGCCCAGTTCGCCCAGGCGTCGCTTCCCAAGACGTGGTATGACCCAGCTACCGGCCTTGGCGAGCGAGTGATTCCTCTGGATAGGGTGGGTCTCTATGCCCCCGGCGGCACTGCGGCGTACCCGTCCACCGTCATCATGAGCGCAGTCACCGCGCGTGCGGCAGGCGTCCGGGAAGTCATCATATGCAGTCCACCTCGCGACGGCACTAACCCTGCCTTGATCGTCCTGGCCGCCGCCCACATCGCAAAGGTGGACCGGGTCTTCGCCATCGGCGGCGCTCAGGCCATCGCAGCCATGGCCTTCGGCACCAAATCGGTGCCCAAAGTCGACAAGATATGCGGCCCTGGTAATATCTTTGTTGCCTTGGCCAAGCAGCAGCTATTTGGCCAGGTGGGTATAGACGGCGTCTTCGGCCCCACCGAGACGGTGCTGGTGGCCGACGATTCGGCGGATCCCAGGTTGTGCGCCGCCGACCTCCTGGCTCAGGCTGAGCATGATCTCATGGCGTCGGCGTTCCTGGTGACAACCTCCGAGGCCGTACTTCACAAGGTGGAAGCGGAGATGGACAGCCAACTCAAAACCTTGGAGAGGAAGAACATAGCCTCCTCTTCCCTGGACAACCGCGGAGCCGCCTTTCTGGTGTCGGACATGGAAGAGGCCATCGAAGTGGGTAACCTGCTGGCCCCGGAGCACCTGTCCCTGCTGGTGCGAGACCCCTGGCATTGGGTGGACAAAGTGCGCCACGCAGGCGCGCTTTTCCTGGGAGAGTACTCCGCGGAGGTTATGGGCGACTACGTGGCAGGGCCTAGCCATACCCTTCCAACCCATGGCACAGCCCGTTTTGCCTCCTACCTGGGCGCTGACCAGTTCATCAAGCGCATCCCGGTCGTGGCGCTGGCGGAGGATGTGGTACGGCAACTGGCGCCCACGGCCTCGGTCATAGCCCGCGCCGAGGGCTTCACCGGCCACGCCCGCGCTGCAGAACTGCGGGCGGAGGGAAAAGGGTAAGGTGTGTCTTCGCGGCTTGAAAGAATCCCAAGGGTCAGAAACGTCGTGCTGGATGCAATGGGTGTGATTTACCAGGCTGGGGACGACGTTAACGATTTGCTCATCCCATACGTCCGTGGCAAAGGCTGCCGCATGAGTGACGCGGGAATCGAAGAGATATACACTTACTGCAGTCTGGGGCGCTTTACTTCCAGTGAGTTCTGGAGACAAATCGGTGTTCTTGGAGATGCGAATGACATTGAACAAGAGTATTTGTCTCTACATAAAACCAGCCCCGGCCTGCACGCCTTCTTGCAGAAGTTACGACAACTCAAAGTTCGGACTCTGTGTCTCTCCAACGACGTCAAGGAGTGGTCTATTAAACTTCGTAGGATGCACAATCTTGAGCCATACTTCTCATCCTGGGTCATAAGCGGAGAAGTAGGGGCCAGGAAGCCCGATCCCAAAATCTACAAGGTGCTTCAGGACGAATTAGGAGATTCGCTGCAAGGGAGCCTTTTCATTGACGACCGTGTGCGGAATCTTCTGCCAGTGAAGCAGTTTGGACTAGTTCCAGTCTTGTTCGCTGGCCCATTAGAAACGGCTTCACCAGATGAATGGTTAATTGCATCGTCCTTCAAAGAGGTCGAGGGGTGGATTCTCAGGTCCAATACATAGAGTTTGATAACGCGGGTTCCGTGACATCCTTTCCTAGGGAGTCCAGAGGGGCAAAGCCCCTCTGGCGGGGGTCTAAGGGGGTGTCCCCCTTTCTCACAACATTTCAGGGCGGGAGGGTGGGAAGAAACACGTTTGTCTATAGGCTTTCCGCGCAAAGCCTAGTCTGTTAGATAACATGCCCAAATCCAAAGACATACGTTCCCTCATGGTTCCCAGGCTTCTGGAGGCTGCCCCATACGCGGCAGTAGACCCGCCGTCGGTGCTGGCTGCCCGCGCCGGCGTCTCTGAAGATGACTTGATCAAGGTGGACGCCAACGAGAACCCCTTTGGCACATCGCCCAGGGTCGTCCAGGCGCTTGCCAGCTACCAGGGCTATCATATCTACCCTGACCCTCAGCAGCGCCGTGTCCGCCAAGCCTTGGCCGAGTACGCCGGCACCACGCCCGACCGTATCGTAGCAGGCGTGGGTAGCGACGAGCTTATCGACCTGCTGCTCCGCCTCTTTGTCGTCCCTGGCGACCGCGTGCTCCAATGCGTGCCCACCTTTGGCATGTACGCCACCTTTACCTACCTGGTGGGCGGCGAGCTGGTCTCCGTGCCCCGTAACAAGACCTTCGACGTGGATGTGGAGGCCGTCCGCAACGCCGCTGCACAAGGGGCCAAGCTGCTTTTCCTAGCTTCGCCCAACAATCCTTCGGGCAACCTGGTGGACGAAACCACGGTGCGTCAACTCCTGGAGCTTGACCTGGTGGTAGTGATTGACGAGGCCTACTACGAGTTCGCAGGCGCTACATTGGCCCATCTGGTTCCTTACTACTCCAACCTGGTAGTGTTGCGTACCTTCAGCAAGTGGGCCGGCCTGGCTGGAATGCGCCTTGGCTACGGCATCATGGATCCCGCCGTCGCCGAGCGCCTGATGGTGGTCAAGCCACCGTACAACCTTAGCGTGGCCTCTGAGGTCGCCCTGCTGGCTGCCCTAGACGACAAGGCCCTCCTGCTATCGCGGGTCCAGTCCATTGTAGAGGAGCGGGAACGGCTCTTCGACCAGCTTCAGCATCTTCCAGGACTGGTCCCCATACCGTCGTCCGCCAACTTCATCCTCTGCTGTATATCCCTCGGCGAAGGCCGTCAGGTGTATTATGAGCTGGCAAAAAGAGGCATATTCGTGCGCTACTACGACACTCCGCTGCTTCGTGACTTTATTCGTGTAAGCGTTGGCCTCCACCACCAGAATCGAGCGTTGGTGGAGGCTTTGCAGGCCATATTATCGAAAAGGAGCTTGGACAAACATGGTTGAAGAGCAACGGCGACGCACTCCACGCAGACGAGGACGCCGGATTCCCGCAGGTGCGGTACCACTAGCCCAGCGGGCTGCCGAGTTGGGGATGACCACCGCGTCCCTGCGGCGGTACGTTAACTTGGGCAGCGTCACCGGCCAGGTGACTCGCATTGGCAGGCGTATCTATGTGGACGGTTCTCTTGCCGCAACCAAAGGGAGGAGAGGCCGCAGGAGCGCAGTCGTAGCCTCTGTGTCGGCTCGCCAGGCCAACCTCACTCGCGAGACTTCGGAGACCAGCGTCACGGTTGAAGTGAACTTGGATGGCCGTGGCGTCTACAACGTCCAGACCGGCGACGCCATGTTGGATCATATGTTGGCCCAGCTTTCCAAGCACAGCCTGATTGACCTGGCCGTCACTGCCCGTGGCGATGGCCTTCCCGATGCCCACCACCTGGCTGAGGATGTGGCCATTGCTCTGGGCAGAGCCCTACGCCAGGCCATCGGCGACGGTGCTGGCATCCGGCGTATGGGTTCGGCTACGGTGCCCCTGGACGATGCACTGGCCCAGGTCGCTCTGGACGCCGGCGGAAGGGGGTACGCCGTGGTGAAAACAGGGCTGGAAGGCAGCCGGCTGGGAAATCTGGCTGGCGAGCTTATTGGCCATTTCCTGGAGCGGCTGGCCCTGGAAGGCGGCCTGACCCTGCACGCCACAGTCCTCGGCGGCGTTGACCCACATCACAAAACCGAGGCCCTGTTCAAGGCCTTGGCGCGTGCCCTGCGAGGCGCCGTGGAGATAGACCCTCGCGCATCGGGCGACGTTGCCAGCACCAAAGGCACGATTTCAGGTTGACGGACGCCTGTCACTAGGCCGAGAATAGGCGCTCAGGGAGTTCCCGTCGTTGCTACGTAGCGGAGTGATTATGAACACTCTGCGGAGTCAAACTGTCCCCTGCAATTCTACGGGAGGTTGAAAGCAGGAATGATTCAACGAATGATTGGGGCATCGCTGCTTCGTACTGCCACGTATGAGCAGGTGGAGGGCGACAAGTCCGCCACAACGCAGGCGTTGCTGGTGGTGGTGTTGGTCGCAGTGGCAACAGGGGTCGCCACACTGGGCACCAAGGTCAACGCGTTAGGTATTGTATTGGGTATTCTAGTAGCTCTGGTAGGGTGGGCGGTACTCGCTTGGTTAACCTACGTTATTGGTGCCACTGTCCTGCGTACCGAGGAGACCAAGGCGGACTGGGCTGAACTGGCGCGAACGCTGGGGTTTGCTCAATCGCCTGGGATCCTACGTTTGTTCGGGGGGATACCTATCATTGGCAGTTGGGTCTTCCCAGTAGTGGCGGTCTGGCAGCTAGCAGCGGCGGTAATCGCTATCAGGCAGGCCCTGGACTACAAGTCCACGTGGCGTGCCGTCGGCGTGGCGGTACTGTCCTTCATTCCCTACTGGTTTCTGCTTGCCCTATTGACCCTTTTGCTTGCTGGTCAGGAGACGCCTACTTAGGACGAACGGCTATTGAGGCTATTGGTGAGTAAGATGCTTGCTCGGGTTCTGTTTGCTTTGGAGGTCGTGGAGCACATGCGAACAGCGTGTGGGACTTGCGCGAGGCAATGCTTAGGTTCGCTAGCTCACCACGAGCGGAGCATAGTGACATTCTTTTTCGTAAGTAGAGCTACGACACCTTTTCCAGTTCGAACCGGTACTCTTCTATCACAGGGTTGGCCAGGAGCTTGTCGCACATCTCCTTTACCCTGGCCTCAGCTCGCTTCATCTCTGACTCCGCTACCTTGATCTCCAGGTATTTCCCTGCCCGCACCTCCGTCACGGAGTCGAACCCCAACTCCTTGAGTCCGCCCATGATGGTGCGGCCTTGCGGGTCGTTAACCACAGGCTTGAGGGTGACGTATACCTTGGCTATGAACATCGCTATGGTGTGCAGGCGACCTTCTCAGGCCCCTGGTTCTTGTAGGCGTCAACAAAGGCCTGGAGCCTGGCTTCGTCGTATGTTTCCAAGATGGCCCTGTATCCCCACGCTGTCATGGCTACGGGGAACGACATGCTTGGGTAGGGCGCTACCAGCAGATAGCACGGGTAGTTGGTCTGTCTCTTGGCGAAATCCTCTAGCTTGGAGATCAGGTCTGTATCTGTGGTGTTGTATTGTATGACCACACCACCGTGCTCCAAGTTGTGCACTTGCCGTTCGTTGGGTATGGCAGTCGCTGAAATGCCCCACGGTGCCTCGGTCTCCCAGTGCGGGCCCGACGTTGGTGGGACGCTGTTGTAATTGTCGTAGGTTTGAGTATTCGGAATGTGTTCGGCTGGCAGAATCGGGAAAGACTCGCCAGGTCCGGAGGTGGCTGGCGTTGCACGGTTCCCAAGGGTGGACGGCAGGAACAACGATATTATGATCAGTACGCCAATGACCGCCGATACTACCAGGTAGGCCCACCGGCGCAGTCGTTTCTTTGCTTCCTGGCGGTTCCTGCGCTGCTCCCGCAGATCGGCCTGCTTTGCTGCTTGCTGACGTCTTGCTCTTGTCCTGGCCAATGCGACACTCCCTTGAATGAATCTATTCGACAGTGGCCCAACCCCAGGGTTGGGCCACTCTTAATAAGCTAATGATACTGGTATTCTCAGATTCCATCTAGCCTTGCACGATCTCCTGGCCTGTCAGCCTCTTGTACGCCTCCATGTATCGCTCCCGGGTCTTCTCGACGATGTCCGCAGGAAGCTCCGGCGCCGGAGGCTCGTGGTTCCACCCCGCGCTGTTGAGCCAGTCCCGCACAAACTGCTTGTCGTAGTTGGGCTGCGACTGCCCTGGGCGGTATCCTGCCGCGTCCCAGAAGCGGCTGGAGTCAGGCGTCAGCAGTTCATCTATGAGGATAAGCTGGCCGTCTACCGTCCCGAACTCCATCTTGGTGTCAGCTATAACGATGCCGCGCTCCTTGGCGTATTGGTGTGCATATTCGTAGATGGCTATGCTATTCTGCGCTAGCTCTTGAGCCTGCCGCTTGCCGACCATGGCCTCCACCTGCTCCAGCGTCATATTCAGGTCGTGCCCCTGCTCCGCCTTGGTGGTGGGTGTGAATATGGGCGTGGCG